>Ga0123354_10015901_pt1 | contig 11779 bp, 6 predicted proteins | sample TergutLab28metaG_2_FD_97872 | JGI IMG/M metagenome (GOLD analysis project Ga0123354, IMG submission 97872) | Labiotermes labralis P4 segment gut microbial communities from Petit-Saut dam, French Guiana - Lab288 P4 | ecosystem: Host-associated > Arthropoda: Insects > Digestive system > Gut ... | reverse complement strand
TGTTTTCCCCCCCCCCCCCCTCACCCCAGTCTCCCCCAGGTCAGTTTTTTTTTTTAATCCATACAGGCTGTTGTCGGTACGCATTTTTACGTGGGACATCCCTTTGTGTTGAAGGGTCAATAATGGATAGAAAAGGGCAGTCGATCACATTTAAAACCTATTTTAAAGGTTGGTGAGTGATACAGTTCGACATATTGCAGCCATTGTGGCCATCATCAGGCGTTTTAAAATACTTAAAGATTTAATATTACACACACTCCGTGCATTTGACACATCCATAAATTAATTACCAACAAATTGGACGCCACCGTGTGCTAACGCTCTGTATGTCTTTTAGTATTAATTGGTCTTCACTGAAGATGGCTGTAAGTAATAGTCGATATATTTAGAATGGTTCTGTATTTATGGACAAGTCAAATTTGTTGGTATTACTTATAAAAAGAAAAATATTTACATGCAACACATTGAAAATATTTCTTTCTTTTTAATGAATTTGAGGTCTTGGCTTTACAGTAGACCTACACTGCGTTTTGTAAACGGTATTTAGTTATTATAATTTAAATGGGTTTGTAATCACAGATCGCTTTGCTCGATGCCCGTTAAGACTCTTCCATTCAATTTGAAGTTCTTGGTAATTATTGTAGTATGTTTTAATAGTACATATTCCTTTTTAGGGGCGTTCGCGAAATTGCGAAAAGCGACTATTAGCTTCTTCGTGTTTCGCTGGAATAACACGGTTCCCACTGGACGGATTTTCATAAAAATTGATATTTGAATATTTTTATATAATCCATTAGGAGAATTTAAGCTTCATTAAAATGTGAAAAGAATGACGAATGGTACTTTACATAAAGATCTGTCGACATTTATGATATCTCGCTCAGTTCTTAGAATGAGGAATGTTTCAGACTAAATTGTAGAGAATATCAAACCACGCGTTTTATGATCACCGCTTTTTTAAAATCGTGCCGTGTAAGAGATCATGTGGAAAAATATTGTAGAGCCGGCCAAGCTACGGATAGCAGTATGGCGCATGTGCATTACATGCTGCATACTTAAGGCTGCAAATACACACACTGAATGTGTAATACTTATTGCTTTTCCACTGCAACAGTGGTGGGGCGAACACGCCTCAATGGTACGTTGTACGTACATTGCCTGTCTTGATTATCTTCGGTTGGTTTCGGCTCCTACAACATGTACAGCATTGTAAGGCTGATATCTCAGCGTCGTAAAAAAAGAAATATTTTCAGTGCGTTGCATCTTAACTCACAGTGTTTTAAATCCCTGATGATGGCTTGTTGTAAAGGCCGAAACATGCGAGACTATAATTCAGTAATGTTTACAAATATAGCTTTGTTTGTCTGCTCTCTACTGTCCATTATATTTGTCGGTGCAGTTAACTTCTTTGCCCTTTACTCTAACCACCACTTGATCAGATAAGTGTCAGCTGAGGACTCTCCGTATAATCGTCCATTGCAAGCTTCAATGACGGTGAAAGAACATTGGTTTATTGGTGATTGGCTGATAGGTCGGTTGATTGATTGATTTCTTTTCGTTGGTTGGGGTTGGGAGGTTCGTTGGTTGGCAGGACAGAAACAAAGTGCTCAGAAAACTTGTCCATTGATGCTTTGTCCAATTGAAATTCCGCATGTGCCGCTGTGTGCTTGAAACAGAGCCCTGTTGTTAGTTCTGGTTCTGTCCATAGGCTATGGTACCATTATGTCATGTCTTATTTTACTATTGTATGTTTTGTTGACCGTGCATCCTTGTATAGTCTTGTAAATAAAGCCAACTTTGTGCACAATTTTCTTAGTATGTGTACTTCTCTTTAGTATGTTTAGAAATAAACATACTAAGAAAAAATGTGCACCAAATTGGCTTTATTTACAGGATTAATTTACTATATTTGCTGTCGCTTTTCCAGTCTTCGCCAATTTGCACATATATTCAACTTTAAGCCGTGTATGCGAGTGTTCTGTCGGTGACGTCACCACATTTTCATGTTGACGGCCTTTTCATGTGTCTAAAGTACAAGAGCGCGTAGTTACGAGTGTCATGTAGCCGTGACGTGTCGGCTGGGGAGATGCTTTGTCTGTAAGGTGAGAGAATCCAGCGTTTGACAGGTGTGACACACAGGAAGTTCAAGGTGCGTTTACGTGAGTAGTTTATAACGCTGTGGTGCTGAGACCTTCAGAAGCTGACAGTCACCCAGCTCTTCAAAAGTCTCTCCTCCCTGTGTGAAACACGATTGTTCATTAATGCTGTCACTACTGAACCCACTCCTGAACCAGATGGTTCCAGTCCAAATCGTAGTTCTTAAATATTTGTTTTATTCTAGTCTGTGTTATGTGAGTTCTGAATATCTGAAGTTATTTTTAACCTGAAGACGGGGACCGATCCTGTTCCCGAAATGCTGTCCTTTATTTACAATTTTTATTACTGTTATTAATTCTAAAACTTTATTTTGTGGTCACCGTGGTGGCACAGTGGTTAAGATGCTGTGCTACAAATCGGAAGGTCGCTGGTTCGATCCCAGCTGGTGTAATTGGAATTTTTCATTGACATAAAATCCTTCCGATCGCACTTTGGCCCTGGGGTAGGCTCAACCTCTAACAGAAATGAGTACCAGGAGCGTCTCCTGGGGGGTAAAGGCGGCCGGCGCGTAAGGCTGAGAACCTTACCACCATCTTGTGCTGTTGTCATGAAATCTGGGAACCTTAACTTCCTGGAACCCTCTGGGCCACTCCAGGCCTGTAACGGAACTGATCTGGCTGTTTCTCTGAGCGTTCTCTGAACATTACTCGCTGTGTGCAGGTTCGCGTATTTCTTCTATGAAACTTCCGAAACAGTTTCTGTTAAATTCTGTGTTGAAGTGTGCACTGTGCAGATTTTTGGTCCGGAAATCTCGGAGGAAAGGGTCCCTTCGGAAGATTGAACGTTCGTGGCAAGTAAATGTAAAGTTGGCCAGCTGTTGAATGAAGCATCTCTCTTGTACGGCGTGTCCCTGTACTTCACAAAAGGTGAAGGCGTTTGTTTAAGTGGAGCCATATCGTCACATGTTTCCCGGTACTGGTTTGAGGCGAGTGGTCAGCGTCACGCTTCGGCCGCTTTACTCCCGATACCAAATGGATACGGTGCAGTATGGGCCCCACAGCTGTTGTGACGGAACGTTGCGGGAAATACTTTTATTCAAACGTATTACAAAATACTTAATTGATTTCTATCAGCACAATTAATTTTATTATATTATGTAGATACGTGGCTACATGTTGCAACCAATGCTTGGTCGTCCTCAAGTCTTTTTAAACACACAAAGACCAGAATTACAATTCCAACGTCAGTTGTAGGGTCAGATTGATGTCTCAGTGTTTGGTGGTACAAAACGCATGTCAGGAAAAATTTTAAAAACAAATAAAATTTGTCAGCGTTATTGCTTGTTGTCTGTATCAAATTCGTCTTGTATGAAGAAAACAAACAGCAACGCTGATTTTTTTTTTTTTTGCTTTTAAAAATTATACGGACATGCATTTTGTAACACCGAACACTGAGACTTCAATATGATCTCATAGCTGACGCTGCAATTGTAATTCTGGTTTTTTGTAAGTTCAAAGGGCCTGAGGATGACCACGTAGTGGTTGAAACATGTAGCCGCATGTATGTAATATAATACAGGGTTATTCAAAATGATTGTGGGGTTTTAGCAACTCGTTCTCCAGATGCAACCCCATGTGATTTCTTTCTATGGGGTTACGTTAAGGATAAGGTTTATGTTCCTCCTCTTCCCGCAAGTATCCCGGAACTGAAGGTACGAATCAGAACCGCCATTGAAACCATCACCGCTGGCATGGAACGAACTCGATTATCGTGTTGATGTTTGTAGAATCACAAAGGGTGCACACATACAGCACCTGTAGGGTATGTAACAAAAACTTGGAGTGTTGTTGTATTAAATAAAAACATACATATATTCCTATCTCGAGTGTATTGTGTAAAACCCCGACAATCATTTTGAATAACCCTGTATAGTTAGTTTTGTTGATGGTACTTTGTAATTTATGCAACACAACGGTGTGTCCAAGATAAAAACTTAGAACGTATCTTAAATAAGTGAAATTCGAGGACGTGGAATGAACTTGGGCTAAGGCGGTGGACCAGTGGCGGTGTGTTGTGAACACGATTGTGGGTGCTGTAAACGGCGAACTATTTCTTAACCTGCTGAGCGACTGTTGGCTTCTCAAGGAGAACCTTACTCCCCCTGAACTAAAAATGGAAGTTCAGTTGATCGGGAGACGTGATGCTGGCAGACTTTACCCAAACACTGTATTCAGGCGGTGTGAGACCTGCCTGTTTCAGCAGCCAATTTGCACTGCAACTCACCGTCCAAATTTTAATACACGGTATCTCGTCTGGTCCCATCTGCCAGGCAGTTAGGACAATTTCACCTGCCACCTTTATCATATATGTCAGCCATTTCTGGGGACTAACAATGGATGGCGAATTAGAGCTAAATGGGATAATGATTGCGTAGGTAGAAAAAGTGAAGTGCTTGTGCACGTACTGCAGTTATCAAAAGTTGACTTTGATGACGGTACACGAAATGGGCACATACCGTTTCAGCATTTTTGGAGGTAATGTCCTTGGGGTCTAGTCATATGGTGGTGCCACCCAGTGGGACAGGCCTAGCAGCAAGTCTGAAGATGATACCGCAAATAGCCCCAAGTAACGTGGTGGTCGATACAGCCAGATGGTTGCAGTGACGTCACATCGGTAGACTGCAGCTGCCGCCAATGAAATATGCAAGCTGCTCTGTTGTGGTCACAGTGATTTCTGACGGCTAACACTGCGTACTCAGCTCTGTAGTTTTATCCTGTGCTCTTTAGACGCGTTCGCATAGTCGCGAAAAGCGTCCACTGCCTTCGACGTGTCCTATCTGTCGCATTTATCAGCGTGGCTCCGAGTTAGACGGATTACCGTGAGCTTGTTATTGAGGGCCTTTTTATGATAATCTGTTGAAAAAGCCCAGATTTGTTTAAAAAGGACAAAAATGTGGGACACCTCACATGAAGTAATTCTGTTGTTTCCGGTGACATCAAATCGCCATTAACGCGTTCTCTTCGTGTGGAATGGTTGGTCCGTCCACCTGTCGGTGTGCCTTCCGTCTCCCCGCATGAATCAGCGCGTCTCCCAGTGGACGGATTTACGCGAAATTTGATATTTTAGACTTTTACGAAAACCTATTGAATTCCATATTTGGTTAAAATCGGACAAAAATATCGGGAACGTTAGATGAAGATTTTTAAGTACATTTTATTGTTGCATACGACATTAAATCGCCGTAAAAGTCCTCGTTTTGAGTGAAGTGGTGGCAGACTGTTAGGATAGCCGAGCAGGTATAAACTTTATGGGAACGCGACGCATTGTTACGTCATAGTACATTACCTATCTTTTTTTATTGTAATAATAGGAAAGGTGCCGGTAGGTACTCTCTGACCGCACGTAGCGTTGAAGGTGTCACCTGTCTTCGTATTAAAAATAAATATGTTGGTATTTTTGTTTCTCGTTGTGATAGCGTTCTTTATATACAGCGGCAAATCAGATGTTTTTTCCCCCACCCGGTAACAGGTAATATTCGCTTGCTGCGTCACCGTAGACAGATGTGCCGGTGCGCTGTACAGTTTCGTATCGGCAGAAAAAGAGAATCATCGGTTTTATCAACCATTCGCATGAGGAGACATTCGATATGATGAATCGGATGTGTACTGCGTTACTGTGCGTTGCTGTGTCTGCTGCGAGGCTCGTGTAGCCGTTGACTCGGGAGAGTAGTTGTGGACTGTGTGTGGTAGAAATGTTCTTTTTTAGGTACGTTCGCAAAATTGTTAAAAGCGTCTGTTAGCGTCGTCTTGTCTGTCCGTACTTCCTTCGGGCTGTCCTTCGGCATGGAACAACTCGGCTCCCACTGGATGTATTTTCATGAAAATTATTTGAGGATTTTCGAAACTGTCTCGAAAATTCAAGTTTCATTAAAATCGAATAAGAATAAGCAATGAGCAATATACATTTTTTAAAATCACATCTCCCTCATTTCTTGTTAGAATGAGAAATGTATCAGAAGTTGCAGAGAAAATCAAAACACATTTTGTGTTCAGCAACTTTTTTTTTCGAAAATCGTACCGTTTATGAAAAAAAATGTGGAAAAATATTGTAGAGCGGGGCAGACCACAGATGACAATATGGCCTATGCGCATTGCATGCTGGATGCCTAAGGTTACAAGTACGCACCCTCAGTTTGTGCAGTAATCATGGTTTTTCCACTGCAACAGTGGTTGCACGAAAGCGCCTCAATGTTAGGTAATACGTACATTGCCTGTCTTGTTTATTTTACTGATACTCTTTAACGTGTCGGTTATGCGAGGAGTCGTGCGTTTCCAGCCAACCGCTTCGTGTGCATTCTGATATTATACATCTTGGGGAATTACGTTGCGAAGGTATGAAGTGACTAAGGACCGTTTGCCGACTTCATTATTGAGGTAAATCCGGTCGTCTGCCGTAAAAGCCACGCCATAAGACATATGAAGGACTGAAAATAGAGCTGCACGAATTCGTGGACGTTAGGTGTGTTGGATTTCCGGGTCGTTTTACATGAGGTTTCGTAAAGTTAAATAGGCCGTGAGCGATACTCGTGTTGTTACATGAGATCTTCGTCAGTGGAACTTGTAATATATAGGCTTGTCCGCTTCCAGCATGTTTTTTGCTGAGACTGAATCTGTGGTGACCGACGGTGAATGGCTGGTCTGCATCAGGTGTGTCCAGCCTTTAAACAGAGTTCGATTGAAATTGGTAACTCTGTTCCACTAATAGTGATTATTCCATTGTTCTTGGGAAAGATGTCGTGTAGATTGGTGTATATGTACTGGGTCTTCCGGACTACTGGTAACATGCAGTAATCAAGCTCCCCTGGAACTCTGGTAACTGTTTACCAATCAGCACTGCGTCGTTTTCCAGATCATTTAAGTCTTCGTAAGCATCGCTGTGTGACAGATCTGCCACCAGCCTTTGTTAAGCGAATTTGTTGTTGGTGCGTGTCGGTCCCCAGTGAGTCATTCCATGCCACAACAGCTCGTGGTGTATCCTCATTGTCGAGGCTTCACGATCGCACGCAGACACACCGCGCTCGGTAGGATTCCACCGGACTAGAGATCAGTCCGACACAGAGCCTGTACCTTACAACACTCACAAGAGATAGACATCCATTCCCCCTGCGGGATTCGAACCCGCAATCCTAGCAAGCGAGCGGTCGCAGACCCACGTCTTAGACCGCACGGCCACTGGGATCGGCTGCTGACCCATACTGTAGATCCAAATCTAATTTTACGTTTTTCCGAAATATGGCTTGTCACACAAGAATGCTGGTTATAAGCGCTTTGCTCTGGGATTGCCAAATGATTATTCGAGGAAGGTATTAAATAAACGAACCGTGCTGTGCTGTTAGTCCTGCAAAAGGAACGTAGTCAATGAATTCGGGGTTCCTCGTGTTTGTGCCTTGTACAGGCCTGGCTACCTGATACCGTCGGACCCCGTAATTTATCTTTTCATCGGTTCAGATTTATATGTTTGTGCCTTAACTGTGAGCCACTGAATATTTTTATCGGTATTGCAGGTCGTTTAACGCAGCGTTTTGATGCAAGAATCGCGTGTAGTTCTTATGTAGCCAGTGTTGTAATACAAAGGCGCAGCCACTTGCGTGGAGTATTGAGGCTAGTAATTGTAGTCTTTCCACGTTATTCAGAAAGTTTCTATTCTGGAAGTTGTTACAAAACAGCAAACCTGTGAAGCGATATCTTTACTTTCATCTTACAGTTTCTTCTTACCTCGTGATTTGTGTCCATTCATCTTTACTTGTAGGGTTTATGGTGTGAAGTGTGGTAATTTCAAGGGCGTCAGGTACCCGTGTGTGTGTGTGTGTGTGACGGAGAGATTAGAGGCTAGGTTTCACATTTGTCGAATCTAAGATCTGCACACAACACGCAAAAAAAAAAAAAGCAGCGCAGTACCATAGTACACAGTCGTCTGTGGCCTCTACGCAGTAGAGGTGAGAACCAGGGAGATGCGGGTAGGGGTGGGACAATCCAGTGATGTGTAGTATTTGTAGCGTGCTAGGAAACACGAACGTTGAATTACCATTTGTTGGTTTTTCTATGAATGTGGTTAGGTTCTTCCTCTTGCATCACTACGAACTTCTGGTTGATCACCATCTCTTTTTTTTTTTATGCATAGTTTACTGCTTGTAGTCGGAGTACTTAGAACTCCATGTGTCTGTGCTATGTAGTGTCAGCACGCCTAACTACGGACTCAACCACACTTGCACAGCTAGGCGCAGCGTAGCATTAGTAATGTCACAACGGTAGCAGCGTGTATGGCCAGTACTGTGCCACTATACTCCCATAAGTTTTTGACATGTTAGCGACTTGCAGATTATTTGCGCTTAGCTCGTTGTGTTCGGACTTGTGTTTCCGTCAGTGTGGACGGTTTCACGAGCACGAGCTCGATCAACGCGATCCACCAGAACTCCGTAATAGAGTGGCTCGGCACTGAGGCGGTATTTCAGTGGGCCGCCAAGGCTCATAACGGTTTTGATATTTCAACTGACAGGAGCAGCATGTGCACAGTGCACACAGCCACTGCCACGAGCAGGAGCAGTCTCTTTGCGCCTGGGCGGTTTTCATCCTCATCGTTATACCGAGCCATTGTACGTAGTTTGTCATTTCACCCGCGCACACACACGCGCGCGCGCGCGCAAGCTTCTGAAGTGCATTCATCCTTATTTCCTGTGCAATAAAATCCCTGCGCCCATCATAAAATACTGGGACAGTAATTAGTTATAAATCCGTCGAAGCACAGCTTAGGTTATTTATTCTGCGTATTGCTGCAGGTGGTCTCAGTTGGCTACATGTTTCGACCGTTCGTGCGGTCATCTTCAGGCCGTGTATCAAAGGGAAAAATATGTAAGCTGTTCACCGCTCCTTTCATGTGGAGAATGGATCTTAACTCCCGTATGAACTTCCTCACATGAGTCATTTTTTAGTCTTGCCATGAGTTTGAATGAAGTTGGTACTGCGAGAAGTGGAGGGGTAAATCGTGGATATTGCCTGTGTCCGCCAGAATTATTTTGCGGCGTCGTCTGGGCGGTTACATATTTGCGTAAATTGCGCGTGAGTGCTGACATGGTGAAGTAGCACAGCGTCAAGTCAAGCAGGCGTATTGAAAGTATTATTCGCCGATGGCTGAGTATGTTTTTGCGTTCCGAAGCGTTAGACCCCGAAGGGTATGATGAATTGATGGTTAACAGCATTGGAATCTCTTCCTCCTTGACCCGATCGCCGGGATCCATGGAACTGCCCCTACATTTCATAGGAGAGCTAACGCGATTGGAACTTGAATTTGACCTCTCACTTTTATGTAATGCCAGTGTACAGAATCCATTAGTTTTACCTTCGTGATGATGTTATTGAACACCGAGGCAATTCTTGTACATGATAACAGTGCGCTGACGTCTTGGTGTGAACTTTACTGTAGGATGTCAGTTGCGATTTACCAATGCAGTGTGCACTGCCCCTCCCCGTTGTCATGTACTTGAGTAGCCATGGATGCTGAGCTTAGTACGCCAGTGGAAGTTGCGATTATTAACTGCAGTAAACTTCCAATTTTGTGAGGTCAGTGAAAGCGTCGGCTGTCTTAAGACTGGTTTAGACGTATTGGTTGGACATGTAGGTCTCTTATGGCCTGTTGTTGCGGCCCAGCTTTTGTATTTTGTTTTGTGCATTTAATCGCGTTTGGCACAGGTACTAAGATGACATTTTCATGTTTTTCTGACCGTGCATCTTCGTATGTACCTGGTAAGTGACCAACTTGAAGCACATTTTTTTTTATATGTTGTGTTTACTTAGATCCTCCACATGTTTCGAGCAATCTTGTGCTCATCCTCAGGAGGACAATTGTATTAATACAAAATATTACATATTCTTGTATATTGTAGCACAGTACATACGTATAGGACAAGTATTTAGTGTACACACATGTTACACACACATAATATGATACATAGACCTAACTATTATTAACTCAAATATACATAATAGCAGTTACCCCATGTACCCAACCCCCAACCTCCATGACACGTACGAGATCTCGTGCCCTCCACATCTCCCACATCCCCACTGTACACAGCCCATATTCAATCTTGTATAACTACTTTCTAAGGATTCATGTACAACCTGAAGATGGCTATTATCAAAAACCGAAACATGTAGTTGTACCTTAGGTAGTAAATGTAAATACACCTCTACCATAAAATAAAGTTCTGTTAGACAGGAACATGCTCTAATTACAACGTCTGGTATAGTCGCTCTGAGTTGGTGTCGGAACTGCAGTTCCTTCTCGACCTGCATACCAGCCAGACACCAACTCACAGTGATTATACCAGATGTTGTATTAATACAGTTGCCCTCCTGAGGAGGAGCACAAGATTGCTCGAAACATGTAAAGGATCTAAATAAACACAACATATAAAAAATTGTGCGTCAAGTTGGTCACTTAGCAGGTATACTCAGATGCAGGTATCTTGTTTTTAGGCGCCTTCGCAAATTTGCCGTAAGCGACTATCAGCTTCGTCATGTCTGACCGCATGGAACAGTTCCGCTCCTAATGGACGGATTTTCGTGAAATGTTATATTTGAATATTTTTGGAATATATGTCGAGAAATTTCACGTTTCGTGAAAATCCCCCTTCTTATGAATAGGTACTATGATCAACTCCTTCCATCCTTTAGGCAGTTTCTCCTTCTTCCAAATAGAAGTAATAAGTTTACGAATCTCCAAGCAAATTGTTCTGCCCCAGCTTTAATCAGTTCTGCCGTTATTTGACCAATACCTGGCGATTTGTGACTTTTTAGCTTGTCAACAGCCAGCTCAAACTCAGAGGCACTTGGCACAGGTACTAGTGGTTCTGCTGTGTGTATTTCTGCCTGCCCAACATCCTTAACCCAATGCACGTTGAATAGCTGGGAGAAGTAGTTCCTCCACCTAGCCACAATACTGTGAGAGTCTGCAAACAAGTCACCTTTCTCATCCTTTACTATATTACATCTAGGCTGTTACCCCTTCTTAAAATCATTGAAGCCCCTATACAAGTCCCTAATATTTAGGATCTTACTGTTAGTTTCAAGTTCCTCAATTTTAGCTCTCAGATATGCCTTCTTTTTGTTCCTGAAATGTCTGCTAACTTCACGTCTTACATTGTTCAGAATATCTACAATGCTTTGGCTTGGATCCTGTATCCACTGCATTTTAGCCTGCTTCCCTTGATCCAAAAAACCTAACCATTCTTCTTCAAACCAGGGTTTATTCTGCTTCAATTCGTGCAGACCCAGACTCTCTTTCGCTGTGGTTTGGATATTCTCTTTGATGTTCTCCCAAGTCCCATCTACGTCCTCGTCATCTTTCAAATTCTCCAAAGCTGCAAAGCTGTTTGTAATCTCAGTCTGATACTGTTCCCTAACCTCTGGCCCATTTAGCTTCCTCAAGTTAAATCTTTGCCTATCAAACCTCTGTGCGGCCTGTTTACCCACTGCTAATCTTTCCCTAACCTTGAGCATTTTACACTAAAAACTAAACTCCGTGGCCTTAGTCCGCACGCGAACTATACCGACAGAGCGGCCGCCGCCGGTCGGCGAAGTTAGTGCCAACTTTTGCGGATAGAGGGGTGTCACGTGGTCAGCGC
>Ga0123354_10015900_pt1 | contig 11780 bp, 4 predicted proteins | sample TergutLab28metaG_2_FD_97872 | JGI IMG/M metagenome (GOLD analysis project Ga0123354, IMG submission 97872) | Labiotermes labralis P4 segment gut microbial communities from Petit-Saut dam, French Guiana - Lab288 P4 | ecosystem: Host-associated > Arthropoda: Insects > Digestive system > Gut ... | reverse complement strand
CTGCGCACCCTCCGCCTCAACTGCCTGACCGACGCCTACGCCGACCTCTGGTCCGGGGTCTGGGAACCCAGTTTCTGGGACGACCACTGGGCCGGGGGCCGCGAGCGCCTGAACCGCCCGCGCCTCGGCGCCGTCAGCGCCTGGTCGCCGAAGACGCCGCTGCGCATCGCCGAGGACCGTCGCCAAGCCCTGGTCGAGATCGACGCGCTGGTGGCGGTGATGCTCGGCGTCACGGCCGACGAGCTGTGCACCGTCTACCGCACCCAGTTCCCGGTGCTTTACGGTTACGACCGCAACCGCGACTTCTACGACGCGAATGGGCGCCTGGTGCCATCCGAGGTGCTGAAGGCCTGGCGCGACAAGGGCGACCGCATCAGTCAGGCGGAGCGCACGGCGACGAACCAGGCGGGCAACACCTACGTTTACGATCTGCCGTTCATGACGTTGGACCGCGAGGCCGACATGCGGGCAGCCCACGCCGAATTCTCTCGCCGGCTTCAGGAGGCAAGCGATGAGTGAACTGCTGCCGACACTGCAGTCGGAATCGATCCGCCGGTCGCTGACCGACTACCTGACCACCACGTTCGCTCTGACCGACGCCGGGGCTCAGGCGGCGCTGGACGACTTCTTGTCGCACCCGGTGAACGGCATGTTCAAGGGCCCGTACGTGCGGCTGCGCATGCCGTACCGCCTAGCCGGCGCTGACATGCTTGGCGCATTGAGCTGGGACGGCGGGCTGACGCCCTACGTGCACCAGGCGGCGGCGTTCGCCCGGCTGGCGTCGGCGCGCGATGGCGTGCCGCGTCACCCGGAGCCGACATTGCTGACGACGGGCACCGGGTCGGGTAAGACCGAGGCGTTCCTGTACCCGATCATCGATCATGTATTGCGCGCCCGCCGCCAGGGCGTCAGGGGCGTCAAAGCGCTGATCTTGTACCCGATGAACGCGCTGGCCAACGATCAAGCCGGCCGCCTGGCCCGGCTGATCACCGGGCGCCCGGAATTGGCGGCCGTGACGGGCGGGCTGTTCACGGGCGAGCAGGGCGTCAAGCGCCGACGCGTGAGCCAGGACGGGTTGATCACCGACCACTACGAGATGCGCGAGAACCCGCCCGATATCCTGCTGACCAACTACAAGATGCTTGACCAGATGCTGCTGCGCTCTGACGACCAGGACATCTGGCGGGCCAGCGCCGACAGCCTGCAATACCTGGTGTTGGACGAATTCCACACCTATGACGGCGCGCAGGGCACCGACGTGGCGATGCTGCTGCGCCGCCTGGGTTTGGCGCTGAAGCGCTTTGCGACGCTGTCGGACGATGATCTGGCCCAGCCGCTGGGCAAGATCACCCCGGTGGCGACGTCGGCCACACTGGGTGGCACCGAATCGATGCTGACGTTTGCGCAGACGGTGTTCGGCATGCCATTCACACCGGATTCGATCGTCAGCGAGTCGAGGCAGACGCCGGCCGAGTGGCTTGGCGACGCCCCCGCCCGGGCAGCGGCGCTGGGGCTGGTGCCGGTTAACGCCAGGCAGATCCGCATCGGCGAGGTGGCGTCTTCAATCAGCGCCTTGGGCGACAATCCTGACCCGGAACATCTGACAAACGTGGTGCTGGCGTGGCTGTACCACCGCGACAGTGACCCGGCCAGCCTGCCCGCCGGGGCGGAGGAGCAGGAGGTGGCCCTGAAGGCGCATCCCCTGGTACAGAAGCTGGCTGGCGTTGCCGTGGTGGCACAGCCGGTGGACGGCCTGGCGGGTTTGGTGCTGGGCAAGTCGTTCACACCGTCACTCGCGGCCTCTGGGCGCGACCACGACTGGGAGGCGTTCCTGGAGGCGGTGGTGGCCGTGCTGGGTCATATCCGCGCGGGCTTGGGCCGGGGGGCGGCGTCGGTGGAAGTGCATTACTGGTTGCGCGAGCTCACCCGCCTCGACCGGGTGGCCGACACAGCGGCGGAGTTCCGCTGGTCAGACGACGGTCCGGTGCTGGCCGACGATGCGACAGCCGACGTGAGGCAGGCGTTCCCGGCGATCTATTGCCGCCGCTGCGGCCGGTCGGGTTGGGCGGTGAAGATGGCGCCGGTGGGCCTTGACCTGGCCGCCGACCAATTGACCATCCGCCGCGACCACGCGCAACAGATCGGGGGAGTGCGGGCGCTGATCCACGCCCCCGGTGAGGCTGACGCGGCCCGCCGCGACGGGATGGCTGTGCAGGGTCTGCGCTGGTTATCGGTCAAGGAACGCCGCTTCCTGGTTGAGCGCCCAGGGGACAACGACCCGGACATGGTAAACGGCTGGGTGCTGCCGGTGTTAACCCTGGCGGGCGATGACGACGATGCTGATTCGAAGCATGACGTGTGCCCGTCGTGTGGCACCCCGGACGCGATCCGGTTCCTGGGCTCGGCCGTGGCCACGTTGTTGTCGGTGTCGTTGTCGACGTTGTTCGGCGCACCCGGTTTGGACAACCGCGAGAAGCGGGCGCTGGTGTTCACCGACTCGGTGCAAGACGCCGCGCACCGGGCGGGGTTCGTGCAGTCGCGCGCGCACGCGATGACGCTGCGCTCGATACTGCGGCAGACTTTGCAAGGTGGCGAGCTGACGCTCGAGGATGTGATCCCCGAGGCGGTGGCGCAGGCCGGCGACGACAGATCTGACCGGTACCGGCTGCTGCCACCCGATTGCGCCGACCGTGACTCGTTCACACCGTTCTGGGACAAGCCGACGCTGCGGTCGGTGCCCGGCACGGCCCGCAACCTGGTGAAACAGCGGTTGAGTTTTGATGCCGCTCTGGAGTTCGGGTTGAACTCCCGGATCGGCCGCACACTGGAGTTGACCGGCTCCGTGGCCGTCAAGGTGGCAGCGGGCCCGTCTGCCCGCCTGGCCCAGATCGCCCGCGACGCGATCAGCTCAGCCGGCTGGGAGGCGCTGCTCGACGGCACCGACGGGGTGCCACAACCCGATCAGAAGGCCCTGGTCGCCTGGGTGCGGGGTGTGCTCGACCGCATCCGGACGCAGGGCGGCATCAACCATCCGTGGCTTGATCGTTTTTGCTTGCAAGACGGCCCGCGCTACCTGATCTGGGGCGGCCGCCGGCGTGACCAGGGCATGCCGGCCTTCCCGAAGGATCGCCCGGCACCGGCGTTCCCGCGCGTGGCAACCGCGTCGTCGACCAGCCCGAAGGCCGACGGGCTTGACGCCGTGAACAACCAGCAATCGTGGTATGCGATGTGGAGCGCGAAAGCGTTGGGAATCGCACCCGGCGATGCCGCCCGGATAGTGCCGCAACTGCTGGCGCTGCTGGCCAAAGAGCAAGTGCTCACCGAGATCGTGTCGGTTTCCGGGGGCCGCGTGTACGGCATACGGCCGGCCAACATCGTGCTCACCCCGATACCAGGGGACGAGCTGGGGAGCGGTGGTCACATGCTTGAATGCTCGATCTGCAAGGCGGTGACGCCGGGCAGCAGTGAGACCATCGACCAGCTGGAGGGGGCGCCGTGCCTTGCCATCCGCTGCGGTGGCAGGCTGGTGCGCAAGCCGATGGCCGAGGGCTTCTACCGGCGGTTGTACGAGTCGAGTTCGATCCGGCGGATAATCGCCCGCGAGCACACCAGCCTGCTTGACGACGAGACCCGCCTGGCCTATGAGGCGGGCTTCAAGAACGCGGGCGACAACCCGCAGGCGCCGAACGTGCTGGTGGCAACACCAACGCTTGAGATGGGCATCGATATTGGCGACCTGTCAGCGGTGTTCCTTGCCTCGCTGCCGCGCACCGTCGCCGCTTACACCCAGCGCGTGGGCCGGGCCGGCCGTTTGACGGGTAATACGCTGGCGATGACGTACGTGACCGGGCGGGGCGAGCAGTTGCCGCGCCTGGGCGACCCGCTGTCGGTGATCGAGGGCGAGGTGCGTCCCCCAGCCACCTATTTGTCGGCGGAAGAGATATTGCGCCGCCAATTCACCGCGTCGCTGGTCGACGAATTCGCCCGCCAGCCAAGCCGGCCGCACCCGCGCAGAGCAGCGGCTGCCCTGGGCCAGTGCGAGCCGGGGTCATTCCTGGGCGACCTGATCGAACTGGCCGAGCGGCAGGGCGACGAATTCGACCGGTTCGCGGGCGCCTTCGCCATGGTTGACCAGCATTCGATCACGATGCTGGAAGAATGGGTCACCCCGGTTGAGGGGCCGTCTTCAAGCCCGTTCGCGCACCGGCTGGCGCGAGCCAGTCAGATGTGGCGCAAGGAGGTTGATGCGGCACAGTTCAGGCTCCGCCGTCTTGAGCAGGTTCTGCCGGAACTGCAGGCCGCCGCGGCTTCGCCGGCTGCCACCGACGACGACCGGCAGGCCTTGCGCTCGGCGGAGGCGGGCAGGCGGCTGACCCAAGGGCGGCTGTCGCATTTGTCGGGCGAGTATTGGATCGCGGTGTTGGAGGAATACGGCCTATTGCCCAATTACACGCTGCTGGACGAGACGGCCAGCCTCGACGTTGGCATGAGCTGGACTGACCCTGAGACGGAGCAGATACAAACCGACCATATGGAATTCCAGCGGGGCTCGACGCTGGCGTTACGGGAATTCGCGCCCGGTGCACAGTTCTATGCGCACGGCATGCAGATCGAGGTGGATGCTGTTGATTTGGGCATGGACGCCGAAGATGTGCACCCTTGGGCGATGTGCGCCGCCTGCGGTTACGCGCAGCAGCTTGACGTTGACGAACAGACGAAACCACCGGCCGTCTGCCCACGCTGCGGCAATGTTGGCATTGCCGACGCGGGGCAGCGGCTCGAAGTGTTGGAGCTGGCGCATTCGACCGCCGAGATCCGGCGCGATGAGTCGATGATCTCCGACCGCGATGACGAGCGGCAGCGGCCCTGGTTCGAGCAGTTCACCACCGTTGACCTGGATCCGGCTCAATTGGGCAGGCGGTGGGCTGAGGATATCGCCGGGTTTAGTTTCAGCTATTACGAGCACCTGACCATCCGGTGGATCAACGTTGGCAGGCCACCGACGGGGGCGACCCTGACCATTGCCGGCAATACCCGGCCGGCTCGCCTGTTCCGGGTGTGCGAGGGCTGCGGCAAGCTGGATAAGGACGCCGGTTTGAACAACCCGCACGAGCATCGCGCCTGGTGCCCGTACCGCAAGCAGTTCGACGAGCAAACCCGCAGTATCGCCTTATCGCACACTTTGAACACCCAGGGCATCGTGTTGCGTCTGCCGCCAACGATCACATTGAGCGACGAGTTTGCGATGCCGTCATTGTCGGCTGCGATCAGCCTGGGGTTGCGGGAACAGATCGGCGGGCAACCGGACCACCTGGCGATCAGCGCTGTGAGGGCCCCACAGCCGGACGGGAACGGCACGGTTGACGCCCTGCTGATCCATGACCTGGTGCCTGGCGGCACCGGGTACCTGACCGATTGGGCTGAGCCCCGGCGCATGTTCGGCCTGTTGGCTGGCGCCTGGGATGTCGTCGCCAATTGTGACTGCCAGGAAGTAAAGCGGCTCGCCTGCCATAAGTGCCTGCTGCCATATGCCAGCCCGTGGGATGTGGCCTACACGTCGCGGGCGGCTGCTGAGCGTCATCTGGCCACATTGCTGCGGATTACCCCTGACCATCCGGCGCCGGACTTCGACCAGTGGGCGCTCACCGAAAACATAACGACCCACGAAGATTCGGAAGCCGAATCGGTGCTGGAGCAGCGGTTCCGCAAGGTACTGATGGAACGTCTGGCCAGCATCGGCGCGAACTCGGTATCTGAACCAGGTGCTTACGGGAACACTGTCAGGATCACGATCCCCGGAACGCACCGCCTGTGGAAGTTGACGCCGCAGGTGCGGCTTGAGGGCACCCGGCCCGATTTCGTGCTGGAATCCAGTGACCCGAACATACCCTGGATTGTCATCTACACCGACGGCTGGGCCTACCATGCCAGCCCGGCGCACAACCGATTGGCTGACGATGCCGCCAAGCGGGCCGATGTACGTGGCCTTGGCCATGCTGTGCTTGCCGTGACATCGGCGGACGTCGGTCAAGCAGAAGCCAACCAACTGAGCCCGCCGCTGCTTGACGCCGGTTTGGTTGGCCAGGCGCAGCAAGAGGTCGCGCTGCAGGCGTCGCGCCAAGCGTACGAGCTGTTGGGTGTGAACCCGATTGAATGGCTGATCGCGTGGGTACAAGACCCTGATCGCGCGAATATTGCCAAAGCTGACCGGGCAGTGCCGCTGGCTTTTGGCAGTGCTGCCCTGCCTGTGACGGCGAGCGCCGACGAACCCCTGGAACAGATCGCGTGCCGGGTGCTGCACGATGAGGCCGGCCCAGATGACACTGAGCTGGCGCGGACGGTCCGGGTGTGGCGCCAGGGTAGCTTGGCGGTAGCTATCGAAATGTTGCCCGCTGGGCCAATTGCTGTTGCCGTCGTGATCAATGATTCCGACGAGTGCCTCACCGAAAATGCCGACGCTTGGCGGGGATGGCTCAGGTATGCCAACGCGATGGCGTTGCGCGACTGGCCCACCACGGTGACCACCTGTTCGCTGGTCCAGCAGCAGCGCCTGGATCTGGCGTGGTTGCCGCACCAGGGCGTCGAGGTGATAGTTGACACGGTTGCCCACAGCTCGGCCGAACAAGATGTGTTGGCACGGCTGGTGGATGCTGGGCTGGTCATGCTGCCCAAGGTTGGCGAGGAGGGCCCGCTGGGCATCCCGTTGGATATTGCCTGGCCCGCACAGCAGGTGGCTCTGGCCGTTGACACAATGCCACAAGAAGATATCGATGACTTGCGGCAGCAGGGTTGGACGGTGCTAGACCCGGCTAGCGACGACCTTGTGCAGCAATTGGCGCTGGTTGGGATATGTTGAGGGGATTGGAGCAGGCGTGACCACGATTATTTTTGACAAACTAGCCACAAAGCTTGACGGGTCGGTCAAATCGGCTGTCATGGGGTTTCTTGAAAAGCTGAGCAACGACGACACCATGCCAGGCTTGCACATCGAGCCGATAGAGCATTCCGTTGACCCGAGGGCGCGCACCGGGCGGGTCACAGACAACCTGCGGGCGGTGCTGTTCAAGCTCGCCGGTGACGGTGAGCCGCACTACCTGTTCCATGGGGTATGGCCCCACGACGAGGCTATCGAGAAGGCCAAACACCTGACCTTGAGCGTCAACCCGATTAATGGGCAGGCGACGATCCGAACTGCCAGCGAGGCTGTGGTGGCCCCGGTGGCTGAGGTGGCGCCGGCTGCGCCAGCGTCGTGGCTGGCCGGGCAAGGCTATTACGCGAAAGGGCTGATAAATGTGCTGGGGCTGCCCCCTGATGTCGCCGAACGCGCCATGGCCGCCGTGAGCCCAGAGGCGCTGGCGAACTTATCAGAACAGGAAGAGGGCTGGGTTGCCGATGTGCTGCTCGAATTGGCTGTCGGCACATCATTGTCGCAGATCGTCGTCAATCTCGATTTGGTGGCGCCAAAACCTGAGCAGCCAGGTGACGATTCTCAGATACTTGAGGCGCTGCAAACTGCCACCGGCAAGGCGCAATTCGCGTTCGTTGGCAGCCAGGAAGAGTTGCGTCACGTGATTGAAGACGGCAGCTTCGGCCAGTGGCGGGTGTTCTTGCACCCGGAGCAGCGACGTTACGCCACGCAAAGTTATGGGGGTCCGTTCCGGCTGAACGGCGCCGCCGGCACTGGGAAGACGGTCGTGCTGGTGCACCGGGCCAAGATGCTGGCTGATCTGCATCCGGAAGCTCGTGTTGTCGTCACAACATACACGAGGAATCTGGCGGATTCGCTGCGCGAGACGCTCGCGGATCTCGATAGTGATATCACGATCAGCCCGTTTGCAAAGCCCGGGGTGTGCGTGCTGGGGGTCGACGCCCTGATCGCGGCCGTTATTAAGCAGGCCGGCGGTGACATCGCAGATGCCACCGCGATGGTGCTGGGACAGCCGCGGGTGGATCTTCGAGCTCGCACGGGTGACAAATTGTGGTCTCAGGTCATCGACTTGGCGCTGGGCTGGCTGCCGCCGGAGCTTGCTAACGAGACGTTTTTCCAGGCCGAGTATGCGACCGTCATCCTGCCGAGCCGTATCACCACCGCCGAAGAATACCTGCGCGTCCGGCGGCCTGGGCGTGGCGTGGCGCTGAACCGTGAGAAGCGTCAGGCGGTTTGGGATGTCGTCGCCAATTACCGTTCGCAGACTCGAGTGCTGGGCAGCATCGATTACGCGGAGGCGGCAGCTATTGCCACCGCCTTGTTGCAATTGCGCGCGGGGGAGCCGTTGGCCGATCATGTGCTGATTGACGAAGGCCAGGATCTGTCGGGTGTCCAGTGGCAGTTTATGCGTGCTCTTGTGCCGCCGGGCCCCGATGACATGTTCATTGCCGAGGACGTGCACCAGCGTATCTATGGGCAACGTCTGATTCTGGGGCAGTATGGCATCAAGACGGTGGGGCGGTCCCGCCGGCTGACGTTGAACTATCGCACCACGGCCCAGAATCTGCGAGCCGCTATGGCGACGCTGCAGGGCGGCGACTACCGCGACATGGAAGACGACACCCAGCCTGTGGAGATTGCGGGGTACCGATCGGCGCGCACGGGCCCTGAGCCTGTGACCATGGTGGCTACTAGCCGCGATGACGAGGCTCGCCTAGTGGCTGCCCAGATAGAGCGTTGGTTGGTGGCGAGTCCTGATCAGCCACCGGAAACCATCGCGGTGCTGGTGCACGACAAGTGGGCCCGTGACAACATGGTTGGCGATTTAGCTAGTCACGGAGTGGCGGCGAGAAGTGTTGACCGTGAGCATCCGAAGCCGGGCAGGCCGGTGGTGATGAACATGCACCGCTCGAAGGGTCTGGAGTTCTCGAAGGTCATATTGATCGCGCATGGGGCTTGGCCAACCTACTATAAGGACACCATCAACACGTGGGATCAATCGCTAAAGGAAGACGCCGACTTGAGGGAGCGCTCGCTGACGTACGTGGCGATGACCAGGGCCAGGGATGAGCTGGTGATTGTTGAAAGGGCTGGGTAGGTGGTGTCAGTAGCCGTGAACCAATCTCATGGTTTCAGTTGATATCACCAGTAGATGTTAGTCTGGCCAATAAGGCGTTGCCTGTGAATAGGCCGTTGGGGTCACCATTGGACGTGTCAAGTGTCGAAGAAGTGCCCACTGCGGCAATCGAGCCATCAGTAGCTATGGCAACCGCATTTAGAGAGTTATTGTCACCGTCACCGAGGCAACGGTACCACAGTATGCTGCCGGACGCATCGATGTCAGCCACCAGGGCACTACTCTGCTTTCCAGCAATGCATTGATAGTATATCCCGGAAACAATGTAATCTCCTTGCGGTGATGTGGCAATTGACCTGAACCCCATATGGATAGATCCAGGGCTAACATCATTCGTGAATGTGTGCGTCCATTCGACGGAACCATCGTTAGAAAGTTTTGATATGAAGCTACCAATTCCTGTTGAGCCAATGACAACAGCACTACCATCCACATCAACTGTGACACCAGCCAAGGTTACCATTGGGTAGGTGCTCCAATCATCAGACCAGAGACTTGAAGTCCAAGCGATGTCGCCATCAGATGTCATCCTAACCACTGTCGGGCAGTTTCCGTTTGTATATGTGGTGTCGCAAGCGTCCAGCTGCGGGATATGCGGATTGATTCCTGCCGCGATAATGCCGCCGTCATGGGTGACAGCGATGCCGTTGACCTGATCTAGACCCGGCGACTTGGCCCAAACCAAATCACCATCAGGAGTGAATTTGTCAATCAGCTCATCATTGTCGGCGCCAACGACGTAAATGCTTCCATCAGTTGAAACGTTAACTGGAGGCACGGAATTGAAAACAGAACCAAAGCCATGCACCCAGATAATAGAACCATCTTCACTGATCTTAGCCAGAATTGAGCCGCCTTGCTCATCGGATGGTAGCGTGACGCCATCAAAGCTTCGTGCGGAGGCGGTTACAACCATTGTGCCATCAGGAGATATTGCGACGTCGTAAAGTCTTGCATTATCGTGAGCATAGGTTTTAGCCCACGCGGTGCCATCAGGCCGGGTCAATACCATAGTGGCGCCCGAGTTCAGAACCCCAGCTGGTGTTTGGTCACCTTGTAACGGCATGGAATATCCAGCACTCACAATAGTGCCATCAGGGAGGATTCCGACGCCGGTGAATTCATCGCGACTACCGCTATCGTAAGTGCCATAACCAGGAAGCGGTACAGCGGGAACCATGAAGAAGCCCCTTGCTTCCGAGGAAATTGGTGCCAGCGGGGGAGACTGGCAGGCAACAAGGCCGGCACTTGTCACGAGTGCTATGAGTGCTGCGGCTAGCCTGGTTCGCGTCGACATGCTGATCCGGGCAAAATGCATCACTGCCTCCCATGGCGTACGAAGAGGGGTCCACCCCCAGCGATCACAGTAACACACCAGAGGTTACAACTGCCAAACTAAGCGCACTGTGCGTAGGTTTGGGCAGATACTATCTCGTTGCTTGCTTCATGACAAGATGCTGTTGAAGCGCAAACATCCTCGACGCCTGCCGAGCCATCTGTCATCTTGAAGCTATTGTTGTGGTTGCTAAAAGAAGGAGACAACGATGAGCAACAGCGATCAGATCGCGCCGGCGACGGCAATCAGTGGAGCGGGCCCCAGGAGGTTCGCGGTGGGCGTGTTCATTGCCAACAGCGCCTTCCTAGGCGTGGGGGCGGTGATACTGCTGTTCTTCGGCCAACGGCTGTTCGGCACCATGCTGGGATTACCTGCGGCGACAGGGTTCTTGTGGCAACTCCTGGGAATCTGCGCACTGGGGCTGGCAGTCTTGTCCGGATTGGCGGCTCGTGCCCGGAACGGAGACACCGTCTTTGCCACGTTGGTCACGCTTCTCATCTTCCAGGTGGGGTCGGCGTTAGTCAGCTTCATCACCGGCTCAACGACCGATCATGCGGTGTTTGCCAACTTTGTGCCGCACCTGATCCTGGGGGTACTGCTGGGCATCGCCTGGTGGCGGTTACATGGCCGGTGGATCTAGGCGAAGATGCCACGCAGCGTCAGTTTGGCTACCACGACATCGTAATCGCCCATGCTCGCCGGCAGGGGGCTCTGTAAGCCGGACGCCGTCTGTCCCGCGACAACGATTTCACCGTCGGGACTCATCGCGATATGGGTGAACTCGTCGTCGCTATCGCCGTCATAGACCAGGCTCCAAGTTGCATGGCAGACGCCGCCCAGTCCGGTGGGCGGCTGCACCAAGGTGACAAGAGCGTCCTTGGAAAATCCACTCCGGGAGGTCTGACCGGCTAGCGCGAAGTCACCGCGGGCTGTCATTGCGACCGAGTCGAAGGTCGCCGAGATCACGTCGCTGTAGTTGCAGGATGTCACAATATCGCCAGCCTGGTTAATGACTGCCATGATTCCCGCGCTGCCCTGGGGCTGGGCGAAGTCGCCGTCTTTGGAGTTGGACGCCCCGACCACCATGATGCCATCAGGGGTTGCCACCGCGTCATTGAAGGCATCCTTGCCGGTGCCACCATAAGTCTTGGTCCACACTATGTCACCGCTGGGGCTGGCCATTGCAATCGCAGCACCGGCCACCGTACCACTCGGTGTGTGTTCACTTGGCTTGGAAGTTGTGACGACGATGTAAATGTTGCCGGCGCTGTCAATAGCTAAACTGTTGGGCGTCCCAGGGAAATCCTTGCCGATCTCGCCGAGGTCATGCGCCCAGAGCTGGTCGCCGGTCGCGCTGTACTTGGCCATCATCGCTTGAT
>Ga0123354_10015899_pt1 | contig 11780 bp, 10 predicted proteins | sample TergutLab28metaG_2_FD_97872 | JGI IMG/M metagenome (GOLD analysis project Ga0123354, IMG submission 97872) | Labiotermes labralis P4 segment gut microbial communities from Petit-Saut dam, French Guiana - Lab288 P4 | ecosystem: Host-associated > Arthropoda: Insects > Digestive system > Gut ... | reverse complement strand
TATGTGGTTTATAAGTAACACTGTGCTCTTTACCGGCAATACATTTTTCAATATAATCTGCGTAATTTAACTTTTCACTACACAACACGTAGAAATGAATTTCCTTCACAGAGTTTAGATTACCAGCCGCATAACTCGGGTACAGACCAAATGAGCCACATAACACTTTTTCACTGTTCATGGTCGTAATAATATCATTCACGAGCCATAACCACTTTGTGTTCATAACTTGAAATGTATCGTACCAAACACCTTTTCCTACAATATTATTCAAGTCTTCACATAAGCGTCCGATGCTAGAATCTGGAAGGAACGAAACTTAGCGAAAATTTAGAAAGTGCATTGTGTGTAACTTTTACGACTGACGACAACGAGGCCTGCTGGTGAACTGTGAAAGCGGGCTACCACTACCGAAATTGGGTGTTGGTGTTTTGCCTCAGTGTAAACAGGCTAGAACATGCACACTGAAACTCTTACCTGGTATAACTCTATAAGAAATAGGAACGGTTGAACGAAACCACACTCGCTGTACATTACTCTGTCCGAGGAGCACATAAAATACGAATGCAGGACCTTTTATATGTAGTATGTAAACACATTTCGGATTCCATCTTGCATGCTACCGCCAAACCGAATCAGTAATTTTCCAATCCTTTAGAGCAACACCGCAATGGAAACAGACGGTGTAGTCTTTTATTCCTGTAACAAAAACAATTTTTATATTAGCATGCTCTTTGAGAAAATATTTGTTTCTGTAATAAACAGGTTTTTGTTTATAAAATACGTTACTTGTATAAAAGAATCCACCTTCACTTAGATCGTCAGCGTTTTGATTGTACGAAGCAGGCCAGGTGGAAAAAGACTGCATTCGTGCGGCGAGTCTTCCGAATTGAGGGTAGAGGGGGCCGTCCCATTGGTTACAATCGTGCTGTCTTATCGCGTGCGTAAATGTTCTGGGACTTGTAGCTGTAAAGAACATTGAAAATTAGTGCGGAGTAATAAGACACAAACTTATCAAAACAAGAAATACAATTAATAGTACTTACTACGTTCAGGCAGCGAATTAGGTCTTAACTCGTAATGAGACCCGCACACGTCGTGGCTTCGGGTAGGCTGTGGAGATGATTTTTCTGGCTGATTGTTAGAAAGAATAGGAATGTTTCCAACACGTAACCCCTTAACGAAACTGCAAGCTGGACTCCAGCGCCCATGTTCCTTCAATGCAACGTCTCCATCCGTCCACCAGCCTATTCCCACTCCACAAAAAACGCAACGAACAATATCACTCTGGTTTGTGAAGTAAAATCCTGCGGCTGCCAGTTGATTTGCATCCATGAAGGTTATACGCCAGGTTTCATATCTTTTTCGGCGATCAGCCTCAGTTTTCAAGTTTAAATGTTTTAGGTTTATGCTAGACGCTAGCGGTACATATACAAAGTCATCACTCGAGTTACACTCCACGCACATGATTCGACAGCTAGTTACAAACTGATGCGTTCATGATATTCATTTCAGTAGTCGAGTAAGTTACTCACTATATCTGTTCACGCCCCGGGCTAAATCTTTTAACATTCCTTTACACCGATGAAATCACAAACCAACTTAGAAACCTGTACGTGCCTCAGGCCAAATAAATTAGGCCGACAATTGACCCCGCCGCCATGTTTATTTACTTCACGTGACTGTGACGTCACTTCCGTCCGAAACCCCGATGTTCTGTACTTACCGACTGTGGTGCGTCGCCGTGTGTGATCTAGAAATCTCAAGAATGGGGAGGCCATGGCCCGCGTTGGGCTGCAGCGCCCCAGGAAAGAAAAGAAAAAATGTAGTTACGTCCTCTTTGTGACCAGTCTGCCCTCTGCTATTCGTAGTCGTGTTATTCTCCGAAACATTAATATTCTTCTACCAAACTGCACAACGCCACATCTCAGAGAACACGAAATTCCACACACTTAAAGACTCTAATGTTCTCAGTTAAAATTATTACGATAAATGTCCTATTTCGAAGGCAGCAACACCTACCTGCTGATTACTATAATTTAGTTTTATTTGGTTAATACCTGGGTGGAGGAAAAATGGCGGCTTTTCTTGAATTTACCGTATTTATTTTATAGCTCTAAATAAAAATTCAGGGAGTAGGTTAGATCAAAGTATCTTCCTCTCCTTTCTCTCTGATTCACCATCAACTAAGCACATTCAATTTCCTGAACCCCATAATTTAAAGCATGTGGCTAAATTTCACAAACCCAAATACAGGCCCCATTTAAAACATGTAATATCGGGATGTAATAAGAGTACATAAGAACAGTAAACGTGCAAATGAAGTGGTGCCTTCCTTTATGTGATGAGCGTCGGTGTATTAAACTGCGTAATATTTGTGATATTCCTCCTTTATTTATAAAATTGCTGGGATAATAACTAATACAACAAATTTGGCTCAGTTACATGACACATGTTAATATGTACTAACAGTATTCTTTGAATCTTGTTACTCCTTTGACCTACTCTCTGCAGCACACGTAGGCAGTGGATCTGTTTTTCTGACAATATCAACCTACAGTTCGTAGCCAACCGACTGCTGCCTGTCAAATGCTGATGAATGTAAACTCTCAGCAACAGCTTTTTGCTGTGTAGCGAGCTTTGAACAAGCAGTTTGTTACATTACATTCGTTAATTACATGCCGCCACTTCTTACGTCGAGTTATAATAACAAAAATCAAAGAGAAGGCAGTGCCACTAAGAAGTTGGAAATTTTGCAGTGGTGAGCTCTAGGTATTAAATGGAAAAAAGAAATGCTTAAATTGAGGCAGTGTTTCGGGCACTGTTAAGTGTACATATGAATATACGTATCTGTGGTTTATATAACGACACTGCCTACAGTTCAGATGGTTTAATGTGGCATGTTTGGTTGAAGAGTGACGAATGAAATGGGGGGGAGGGGGGAGGGATTTAGTGGTTGCCATGGTCTAATTAGAAGAACTGTCTTAACATTTCCCTGGACGGACAGGTCAGTGGTCAGGAAATGTCGGCAGAAGATAGTGCACTGACGTAACGCCACGTTCCAGAAGAACAGAAACTTTTTATGTTTGTTCGAAAGTAGCGAAGGTTGGTGTTCAGTAAATCGCACTCTTCCGATCTGCTCATAAGATTGTAATTATTCTGGTGAAGTTACTGTGAAAGACCACGGTAACTCCTGGCCAATAATCACCAGGTTTACTATTGAATGATTATCGATGATTTTTTAAGTATGACAAGTAATAAGCTCTAGGTAAATTCTCCATGAAAATTTACGAGTTATAACGCACAGATCAGTGGGCCGGGTAGCTCAGACGATATAGCGGCTGGCTACGGGTTGGACGGCCAGGGGATCGAGTCCCGGTTGGGGAGAGATTTTTCACACCTTTCAAGACCGGCCCTGGGTTCCATCCTATCTCCTGTACAATGTGTACCGAGTCTTACCCGGGGGTAAAGAGCGGCCGGAGCGTGACTATAACCCCTCACTAACTTCTAGTGCCGTGGCCAAGAAAGAGTAGAGCTATATCTCTACTTCCCCTATGGGCCATACGGCCTGTACAAAGCCTCAGTCCCTGTACAAGGGTCCACATTTTTACGCACAGATAAGGCTGATACTGTCAAGAATGACGAAAAAGATTTGCAGGATAACGTAACCTGTGAACTGTATATTTGAACGTAATTCACACAAATCAAAATAAACAGTGTCTTGCACGAAAAGATCTCTAAAGGAAGTGGAAGAATTAATTTACTTATAAGAAGAGAAAAACGCAACAAATCATGCAATATATGTATATAAGTGGTAATTTCTACTTTAACAGACTGTCACAGACACGGATGAAATATTCTGCAGCTTATTTTCTCAGTGACAGGCTTTACATAACAAGAGCGAGATTCGTTATCTTACTGAAGAACATTTTAGCTATGTAAATACAGCTGCTGTTGTATTCTACTCAATTCATCACTGTACACTCATAACCTACAGTATGATGGCAGGCAGATGGTCTGGTGTCACTGTGTTCTTTTAATTTATACTGGGATAAGGTTGCTTTCGATGGACCAGTTTAGCAATATTGACAAAAATTACCGAATGTTTTGCAAACAGAAATAAAAGAAGCATTGCTTTAAATGCTTTGCTCTGTTCTCTAATCGATAAAAAAATTTCGCGAAACTAACTCGCCCACAACCGTTGGTAAAATATATTTTATTGAACTTTGCAGCTCTTCCATTCATAATACTAGGTTGCCATGAACGGACTATAATTCTTCCGTCAATGGGACATATGCATATCACAGGACAATGTAGGTTTACACGTGCAGTAATGTATTACATTTTTAAAACATATTCTTTGCTGACATAAGTGCTGATTTGAATTAAAAGAAAATGGCTGTGTCCCAACTTTTAAGTCTTCACATGCTCTTACAGTTTAGTATTGACCATAGGAAGTGCACAGCAACCAGCAGCACTGGCACAACAGACAGTTGCTGTGGTAAAGTTTGCTCTCTTCGCACTTCACACTGACCAAATATGCGATGTTACTTTTCTCCAGTATCAATTATGTGTTTTTTTTAATGTTGTTTAAGCATGTTCATCTACATTATATACATAAATTCAAATAACATTAACTCCATGCTCAACAGTTCTTTCCAACAAATTGAGACTTCATTTACACTTTCATTACTGAAACCTGCTGCCCAGGACTTCCTTCAGCATGTGGCTGCTTCAGACTTAATTGTGAGTGTCGTTTCGTGGACCCACAGTACCATTTCCTTCCAGCGGTATCTGCCTTTATGCGGTGCAGGAAGAAAATAATTTAGTTTATCAGTTTTAAACTCAAAATTTCGTAAATATGTGATGTCTATACAGAACACGTGTTGCTTCAATTGTAAAACGGTTAAACAATTCCCCTTCAGCAGTAACTTGAATATTTTCCACTGCAAAAATAACATTTTCCATCTAAGTTCCTTTCCAGTATAATTTCGAAAAGCATAAGCAGGTCATGTTGCATGAAGCTAATATCGCCTTTTCTAAAGTCTTCAAGCTCTTCACGCCTTGCATATGTAATAACTACTAGCATCTTGCAATCACGGCTAAAAATTTATTTTTCAGTTGTCTTGCTTGACAAAAGTTTCAATTTAAACTCCGTGCATTTGTCATGATTATAGAATAAGACGTAAACACAGGCGGAGAAGCTTCAGCATTTAGATAAAAGATGGAGAACTTTGTGCATTTCTGGCAATTTGTAGCAGAATGTGCGGTTCCATGAATGGCCAACCGGTACATTCAATTAGCCCTGCGGTGTTTCATAGATAGCGACTCCGCTATTTTTTTTTCGAATCTCTGAATTTCCACGAAACTAGAAATTAAAAACACTGGCACAGTAAATTACACAGTTTCGTAGGCAAAGACAGTCCTTATATTCTGTGATGATAAATAAACTTTGAAGCATAAGCCCAAAATAAAAAGAGAAAAGACGAAAATTTTTGTATGCATTTTCCTCAGTGGCCTTTTAATGTACAAGACTAAAAAAACTGAACAATTTGACACATCAGTACTTGCTACTCCCACAACCTTCAACGCACCTGTGCTATCAACAGTATTTGAAATATCGAGGTCGCCCTTCAACTGTTGCAGATGAATGATGCAAACATACACACACACACACACACACACACACACACACATATATATATATATATATATATATATATATAAGACTTTAGACTGAAACAAGATAGATAATATTGAATAATTTTGTGTCATATTGTACGTAATTATTCAGCTACAGCGGGAAAAGTAACCTTTTTATTCTTTCAGTAACCGGAAATTGAAATATACCAGCTGTACACAAATGAGTCCCTCTCGTTGCCTTAGAGTTTTCTGGGTTAAATAGATTATTAAAATAGTTTCAAGTTGTATGTCTGTTGTCGCTCATGTGCTGGTTTGTATGCCAGTTTAAGTTCGTTTGCGTGTCAAATTGAAAAGAAAAAAGAAAATAAATGTTATTGCTGTCTTAATTTAAGTTAAAATGTAAGTTATATTGACATTTGCACATTCTTTAGATATCCGCCACACCATAAAATTCCAGTACTCAGTATTGATTGGTAAGGTTTACATGGTCCCTTAAGGATACGAAATTGCTACCTTGATGTTTCACACTATACTGTGGTTGTGTGAACTTCTGTGACGTCAAAACCATAATAATTTCCCTTAGGAACAGGTAATCCAGACGCTGGTGTACGTTGCTGCTAAATTTGCACGATATTTAGATACTGTGTACCAACAGCTTAGATCATACTTTAATGAAACAGTCAGGCAATGTAAGTAAAACGCAATACTGGGGAACGTTCGCGTAACTTTTATTGCTTTTGAAATCAATACGTAATGTATATTGTTACTGTGTGTCTGAAGCTTTAGTTATCCAACATGCAAAGTGCATTTCCCTTGTTGTAATTTGTGGCTTGTCTGGCTGGACTGCCTTCTTTCACATTATCTCATGAACGGCACGAATTTCGGAAAAGATTTACTGAATAAAATATGTGTTTTGATGTCCTCAACAAAATTTGTTTGAAATATTTTCCTTTCTAAAAAGAATTCGGCGAGGTATTGTCACAAATGTACATCGGTCTTGAAGTGATGTACCGTTGTTTTTGTCATATTTCACTAAAAATTGAATTACTTTGACAGATATTCGGATAAACTTCAAATAATGAACTTCATGGAAATCCCTGTAGGGAGCCGATTTGTTTCTTACGGATAAACAGACGGACGGACATGACGAAGCATATAGTGACTTTCGCAAGTTCGCAAAAGCGTCTAAAACCGACGTAACAAATTGAGAATTACGAACATGTGGACGCGAACTATGGACGTAGAATAATATTTCCTAGCAGACACTGATGGGATCACAAAATGCTACCTGGAAGCAGAAGACACGAAACTGAGCACACAAAATTAGGAATATAAATCAGCTGCTTTACCATGAAAACCGCGGATTACTTGAGGTTTGTAACTCCAGTACTTCTCCCTTCTGAAAGAGTTTTGAAATCCAAAGTGGAGGATGAAGCTGAACTGCATGCAGTTCCACACAACGCCTTTCCCACTGTACGAACAACAAAGTGCTGATAATTGGAGCCGGCAAACATAGTCTCTATAGTGATCATGCTACAGGTTGTAATACCGAAGGACCTTGGCTTGACTCCTAGATAGAGCACGAGGTTCTTCTCTTGCACGAAACATGCCGATAGAATCTGGAGCCCACACAGCCTACTGTTCAATGGGTGTCGGGAATAAAGGCACGGGGCTTGAAACTGACAACAAACAACGTCCTAACTCCAAGATGAAAGCCGAGTGGGGATATCACCATTCCAACTACTTTTCTAGACGGACAGTTTTCATTCACTTGTCGGTAATAAAAGAGTTGTCAGTTATGGTAATACGTGGGTTTATTAAAGAAAGTCGTCACAGGCGTCATGGAAATCTAAGTAACTTGAAGCTTGCTTTCTGGAAGGAAAATATTTCTAAAATATCATGTTAATACACCATGGTGCTCTTGTGCGATTTTTTTGTCTGTCTCTCGCATTTGCACATTTGAACCGTCTGACCGGATTTCACAAATCACAATATGATCATTAAGATGTTGTTAGAGGGCACTCCGAAGCCCAAAGTTGCCAAATTTTCAAATCTGACAGTGTGCAGTGTATTTAAACCAATTACATATGTCTGTAGCTGTGTGTCTTTATATCTTGAAGTGGCTTATTCTTCTGCCCTGAAGAAGGAAGAAACACGTTTCTCCGTAATTTTCATAGCTGTGCCAGTTTACAAAAATGTCACGTCTCAGGACACAGAAATCTTCACATGTGCCGCTACGGGAACCGTAAATATCTCAACTTGCATTAGTTTAAAACGATGTGGAATAGTTACAAAAATATTCTGCCAACAATTCGGTCGAACAAAAGGACAATTAAACAACTTTGGTTGTATCAAAAGAAGCTCACAATAAAATACGGCACTTTCTATGTCTGTGTTGACGTCTTAGAGTGAGAAAATCTCACGCTGTATGCTGCAATAAAAGACCGTTAATATATTCATAGTTTTTTATCCGATTTAATTCCTACATAATTTTTGTTCCAAATTAAGATATTTCTTAGAAGTTTACGCTACGTTACGTATGATGTTTTGGAGAGTCTTGCCTGAGAAAAAGTGTTTAGTTTCGAAATATGTAGAGAGTTTTGATAGTAATAGAGCTTTATCTTTTTTTATATCTGTGTTTCCACACAGCAGTATATCACAATTAACGATTAGGATTGTTATCTTATTCTTAGCAAGGGTAACTCTTGCGAAGAGGCTGAACATGAATTTTCACTACAAGTACAAAATACAAACAGCTTGTAAGAACATTTATTCTTTCATATGTAAGTATAAAGGTTTGAATGTTAATAAATTTCACAGAAGCAGCGTCACCAGACACACACATTTTGCATAACTTCACATCTTCAGAATTAACAGCATACTGTCTTTTACATTTACACACAAACGGTTTCTCTTATTACCTGAGACATACGATTGACGTAATATCTGCATTAGTGAATATGAGAGCATGAAATATTCATTGACCACTCTAGACATTTTGAAATGTTGTAAGGTGTAGTGAGGCTATTGAAAGTGTAACAAACTAACTGAAATTATTTGTGCCTGCACAATAATTTCTTTATGGCTACAGCAGTAAAGAAACTGTTCTTTAATTTTGCAACCTTCTTGCCAACAGCAGTGTTGACTGGTGGGTGTGTACGTGGTCTTTATTTTGTGTACTCACTGAAAGAGCGGTGATTGGTAGAGCAAGAATTGGCTACAGCCAGGCTGCAGTGTCAAATGGTAACATGTTTTTGGCTTCCGTGTTAACACTGCAGCAACTTTTGCATTTTGTTTGTTCATTATTTACGTAGCGATGCGCTCTATATCTCCCAGTATATAGCATCGAAAGTTGAGATGCACTGGGAAGGATATGAAAGGGAATAGACTTGATAAATTTTCATATGCTGGTCCGATATTTCATAAAATAAACTCTGAGGAAGAGAAAAACAACAATATTCAGGGTGGTCGGTGTGCTGGCAGAGACATGAACACCAAATCTCCCGACAATATAATTAACCGTTGCCATTCAGCGTGCACAATTGTGTATAATGTGACTTATCTCACAGGGCTTGTTGCAGTCAGGGCCTTTGCAGTTAACAGCTACGCAGTCTCCATAACCCGCCCTAATTTCTCATGACGTCTTTGTCTTACTGGCCACAGTAATTTTCAGAAACGTAACTGTCGGGGCGGGGAGCTTACTGCTATTTTGGTCCTAACAAATGCGATCCATCCACTAAAGAATGACGGAAAATATTCTGACCCACTTTCATAAGAAAGTGATTGGTCATATTATGTTTTGTCTTGATATTCTGCAGTACACTGTAGTGTTCATCATGTAATTGATATGTTAACATCAGACCCTCGAGCTATCGAGTAACAAAAAATCTCATTTTGCCTTTCCCAAACTCCACACATAGCCCAGTATTTTCCAAGGCATCGGAAAATAATGATAAAAGTGACAAACTGAAAAATCCCACACGACTCGCAACCTGGACAAGACGACCAACAGCTTAAATAACTGAGTGAGTAAAATTCGCTACCGGTTCAGAAAATAGCTTGCAAAAATGCAGCCTATGTGCACTTCATCAATTGCCCTCTCCTATATATTCACAGATAGCAGACCTACACCTCCGTAATCCGCAGAGACCCCCACCTAAAAAAGGGGCGGTACAATATAGATGAACATCCAGATTGGCACCCATCCACACCACGACTCCTCCTAACTACGCGAACGGTGGCCACCGAAGGAAACCCCACCTCAGCTCAGTGGAAACACTGCTCTATTGTAACATTGCTTAGCCATAGAAACAAGGTTTTTATGCAAATATCACGCAAAACATTGACGGACAATGAGTGACACTATAGTATTTGGCTAGAGTTTCATGAACTTTAATATTATAGCATGCTAGTTTTTAAGTATATTTTACTAATGATACCAATTATAACATATTCTTAACTTAAGAGTAGTAACCCAGTTGATATGTGTACATAAACAACTAATGATAATCCACTTGTAACAGCCCTAGGTCACGGTACCCAATATTGAAACAACGAGATCTCGTCGTCGTCCCCTCTTCCCCACACCACATTCCCCAACACCCGAAAAAAACACCCCACACATCTTGTATAGCTGCTCTGTAAGTTAAATCACAACCCGAAGATAGCCCTCATATAGGACCGAAACATGTAGTTGTAGCACAGTGGTTAAGGAGCTGTGCTACAATTCCGAAGGTCGCTGGTTCGATCCCAGCTAGTGTCAGTGGATTTTTCATTGACATAAAATCCTTCTGATCGCACAATGACATTGGAGTCGACTCAGCCTCTAACAGAAATGAGTACCAGGAGTATTTCGTGGGGGTAAAGAAGGCAGGTGCGTAAGGCTGACAACCTACCACCATCCTGTGCCGTTGTCACGAAGTCTGGGAACCTTAATTTCCTGGAACCCTCTGGGCCTCTCCGGGCTTGTAACAGGACTGCTTTACCTTTTTACATGCACATATATATATGTCTAGTTACTACAATACTGTTTACGTCAGACATTGTACACTACGACTTAACATTTGTCGTACTGACTACAACAACTGTACCAATAATTCGAGTGACGGAGTTGCTACTTCTGTAACACTTGCAATGGAACAGGTCTGTTCAAAAAATGTGTTTGATTTGCGTAATTTTATTGAACCAGAACACTTCATGATCGCATGCATAATTGCGTCATTCTTGTATCTTATCTTGGCCGTCGATAAACTCGACTTGCCGTGACTTTCATTTCAGCAATGCACGTGATGAAATGTTACAAGCTTAAAACTTCCAACACAAAAATTTAAGGTTGGGAATAATTTAGCTGATAAATTTTACAACAAATCTACTCAATAGACTGAACTCGCACTTCTGACCTCATTATATTTAATGACTGGAAGACCCAGTATTCTGCATTGTTCTTTTGTTATAATGTACAATACTAATAAAATTTATGCTCTACGTGGATGTGCAGCAAGGCTTCTGATCACAAGAAGGTACAGATAAGAGCAGGCTTATCTTTCAATATTCCGATACACACATTACTATGTAAACGTCATAAGCCGGTCACATGATATTTTCAGTTGGAATAAGAGAGGTGAAGAAAAGAGTATTGAGAGAAAATCGTGAACTCTCCACACTGAACAAATACACATTGTAATTAGAATCACGTCATAGTCAAATTATTAACATGCCTGGCTATGTACGTATAACGTAACTATGAAGCGCGTTCGCAAACCTTGTTGCAGTGGAAAATCAATAATTATTACATATTCTGAATGTGTGTTTGTAGCCTTAGGTATACAGCATGCAATGCGCATGTATCATGTTGTCATATGTGGCCGCTCCGGCTCTACTATTCAGGGTCATTGAAAAAGATGAACGGGATTTGAAACCGCTATAACTTACAAAGTACGTGTTTCCACAGATTGAAACCTTCCAACAAGAAATTGTAAGTAGGTTTATTTTTATGCAAGATGGAGCTCCTCCTCATTTCAGTTGCTTTGTGACTGACGTTTTAAATGAGATATTCCCTGATGCCTGGATTGGAAGGGGTGGACCAATACCCTGGCCACCTCGAAGCCCAGATCTCTCTCCACTTGATTTTTTCCTGT
>Ga0123354_10015897_pt1 | contig 11780 bp, 14 predicted proteins | sample TergutLab28metaG_2_FD_97872 | JGI IMG/M metagenome (GOLD analysis project Ga0123354, IMG submission 97872) | Labiotermes labralis P4 segment gut microbial communities from Petit-Saut dam, French Guiana - Lab288 P4 | ecosystem: Host-associated > Arthropoda: Insects > Digestive system > Gut ... | reverse complement strand
TTGATTCAGCGCTGGAAACCGGTGCTAATAGTTGCAACGAATTCTGCTGACATTATCACCATCGCTGGACGTTCTTTAGTTACGAAATTATAAGCCACGTAAGCAAATTTCCAGATTCGACTGTTCTATATAATTTACGTACATTCGTTACGAGAACAGGTTCTTAAATTGCATGTAGAGAAATTACAGCAAAAAAATTTGCGAAAATCGACTATTAGTTACGCCATACATATCTGTCCGTCCGTCCGCATGGTACAACTCGGCTCCCAACGGACGGGTTTTCACGATCTTCGATATCTGAATATTTTCCTAAAATCTGCCCAGAAAATTCAACTTTCATTAAAATGTGACAAGAATAACGGTTACTCTACATGATGAACGATATTTATTTTTTATCATATCTCGCTCAATTGTTCTTAGATTAAGAACTATTTCAGACAAAAAATTGTAGAGAAAATAAAAAAACACATTTTATGTTCAACAACATTCTTTTTTTTTTCTGAAAATTTCGTGCCTTTTATAAGATAATATGGAAAAAACATTGTAGAGCCGGGCAGGCCACAGATGACAATATGGAGCATTAGAGTTGCATGCTGGATAAGTAAGGCCCCACAAACACACACACTCACACTCATAATATGTAAGATTTATTGCTTTACGTGAACGCATTTTAACGTTACATTACATACACTGCCTGTCTTGTTACATTATGTTCTCAAATAATAAACTGGCGTAATCATCATTATACACACAGGGTACGTTTTCAAAGAGAAATCTCACCCAATGCATAAAATTTCCATGGGTGACGTGTAAATGAACCTATATCGATTTTTATTAAGACAGTACATTAAAGCTGAGTGCAATGTTGCAATGATAGAACGATAAAAACAGGCAGACTTCTGTGACGTTTACGAGGTCAGGGAACAGATCTTCTTCACAACACGAAGTGGCATAAGAAGATATCGTTTCATAACATCACTCACGTGTTTAAGTAGTTCCTCCAATTGATCTGACATGTGACAGTTCCTGTCTTTGTGTGCACGCGTCTAATGTATAAGCACGCAATCGAATGCAGTCTATTTTGAGAAGCTGAGAGTCTCTCATCTGGTCAAGAAATTCTCTGTCTGTTACGGAACCAAAATTTTAATTAGTGTGTTCACATAAGCCGGACACCGGGTCACACCATACTCCAAATGGGTCCAATCCACAGCCTATTTATTTAAGACCCATTTTCATATTATGTACCCATGTACTCTTAGGTCTTGTGACGGGCAATTTGCTACAGCGTTGTGACTAAAATTTGGTATGAAACTTCCATAGTTCTCCTATGTAATATATGCCCATCTCATCCCCCACAATTTAACCACACAGTAAAGTACATCTGATAAGCTGGACACTAAAAATTTTAAGCTCCACAATATGGAACGTAAAGAGAGCGCAGTTTGCTAAAAAAATATGTTTGGCTTATACGCGAATTCTGGCTTCGTCACCCTGTAAATGAGATCTTCATTCTTCTGGGATGTTACGCAACGAATATTGTTAATTAGTCACGGATGTTTTGGGACAAACAATCCGCCCCATTCTCAAGGGTCCAGCAGTCCCAGAAACAGATTGGTATGCACCGAGAGTAGTAACCAGTGAGGTACGGCCCAAATTATTAAAAAGGTTCGGTTTTCTGTTTATTTTCGGAGGTACTTCATCAGGGTGTTGAACTTGGTATCTGTGTCCCTCATTTGCCGCCTACGCTAGTACCTTTGTCCTGGACCACGAGGCCACAAGAAGTGGGGTGTTGCAGTTATTGTCGAAAAATTAAAAAAAAAAGTAGTAGGTTCTCCCAAAAAGCAGGTGGTGGGCAAAAGCCAGCTTGGTCCAAAATGTTTATTGCAAGATGGTCCTAAGACCCGCCCTGTGTAGGCAAGGGATTTGGATAATGCAAGAAGATTCTAAGTACTGTCGAGGCACTTCTCTTTCTTTAGCTTCGGGGTAGCCCACATGCCCTCCCTACGCACCATGCGGCCGTGAGGCATGATTTCAGCCCCGTATGGCTAGGTTTTGCGGGCCCTCCGTTGCCACCCCTAGGCCAAGTTGAGACCACCTGACCTGGCCGCCTGCAGGATTGTTAGTCGGGGTCAGTGCGCTAACGTTGAATTTATAAGTTTAAAAATTCCGCCAATTAAATTCTGCCACTTTCCCAAAATGACTGGCCAGTGCGCTAGGTTTAAATTAAACCTAACTCGGCTATGTTACAATATGGCGGTTAGCCCGCGTTAATTTTAAATTAAAATTTATATGACTCCGCCATTTTTCGATTATGGCGGTCAGCGCGAAGTATTGAATTAAACCTAACGTTAAAATAATGTCCCGCCCCTCCTGCAGAGAGAGGCGAAAAAATGAGTGTACGGCGGCATTTTGACTCCGTGAGGATGGGTAAATGGATGCCGCCTACGGCCGATGCTCTGTCTGGATAGACGGCCTTTGGCGCGCAAGTATTGAGGGTGCGAGAGTAGGTTATTGCTGGTCACCCCTGTGCTCAGCCCGTGAGTACTCAGCCGCATCGTTGGTCGGGAACTGTTGGTAGCGCATGATTACCCGTTTCAGATGTGCAATATGTCGCGCAACAGCGTGACGAGTCCCTTAATAGCCAACACTGTTAAAAGAGTAATTAAACTCGTGCAAGGACGTGAAGTTTTCCTTAATATTTGTGGTACATGTCTAAGTGTGTAATTGAACACGCGCAAGAGCGTGATGTTTTCTGTCATAGCCGGAACTCACCTGTCGTGCAGGGTAAGAATGGTGGGGGAAGAGACGTCTAGGTTTGTATACAACGTAGACCTATAGGATCCCCATCATAGCATTGGTGTGGGGGCCTGTTGTATCGTGAAGAAGGTAGCAAGCTGCTACTGTGAAAATAGGTGTGTGAAGAAGTGTGTTGGAGGTAGGTGGATTGGTACACGAAACCTCTTGATACGTTGTGCAATATGTAGAATTAAAGACCTCGAACTTGTGGCAGCATGATCATTACGAATGCAATTGCGCAACGTCGCTTACGTTCACATACACGACACTTGTGTTTGAAGTTCTCTGCTTGTGGTTGTCGAAACACGTGCGGCTTGTAAAGTGCCTATTGCATTCGTCAACCATAAACAGAGCACCTCAAACAAAAGTCGTGTATGTGAACGTAAGCGACGTTAGGCATTTGCATTCCTGAGATTATCCTGGAACATGTGCGCGGCCCTTGAGGAAAGCAGAGGAGTAACATAAGGCTTCACCTAAGTTGCTGCTGCTGCATCCGTGCCGGTGTCTGCGGCTGCTCCCATGTGCGTGAAGAGGCGTTCCGCAGGGATGTGTGTGTGTGTGTGTGTATCGAGAAAGAGAAACACAGGTAGGTGCAGTGAATGTTTAATATATACAGCGATCCTCGGGGCGTGGTCGCGAAAGAAAACACACATCATACAGTTAAACGATGCGTTTATTCAGAAAAGCAGTAGTGATACATAGATTCAATTATTTATACAACTGTCACGAGTTCCTCAAACTGATGACGATAGTCTATATGTTCACTGCCGTTAGGCACCCGTTCGAAATACGTCACTGAAGTTAAGGACGATTCCATATAAGACAGTACGTCCGGCAAAACAAGTGTGTAATAGCGCAATTGTTGCTGTACGATGTGAAACATTTGGGCAAGATATTGTAGGTCTAGTATCGTTAGGCTTATATATGGCGTTCCGAAATACAGTCTTGCGGATCCGTAGTTCCTCGGCGGTGATAGGCGAAGGGCACTACTCGCACCCGAAGACGATCCCTGCCCGGTCCCCATTGCAGATTGAAACGAGCATCGTGGGTAGACAGTCCGTCAGCGTGTCAATATATTCGTCTGTGAGTAGGATGGATATCGACCCGCCCCTCCGTATGACGCAGAATTCCACCAGCGGCTGATAGTTGCGAGCGGGGTAAAAATCGACACACATGTAATTGGTTCTGTCCGAGTTGATGAAGAACAGGCGCCTTATCAGGACCTTCTGGTGATCGAATGCGGGACTGGTAGACCAGTAGGCACAGATGTCGGACGAGTCGTTGGGCTGCCGCTGCTGCTCCTGGGGACGCCTCCTCTTCGCAGCAGTAGCAGGTTGTCGACTGGTTGCCATCGCAGCAGCAGGGATCATACTGATAGGGGCGGTCGGCGTGCTTGATAGGTTTTTATAGGGCTGCAACAAATTGGGCAGTATGACGTGTTATGTCATTAAGACATTGTGCAAAATCTTTCTTCTGCGGGTAGTACATTAACCAATCGTAGAGAGAATACGCGGTTTTGGATCCGCAAGCATGTATGGGAAACTTGTGACATGGTAATGTACACAAGCGGTTGTGATTGAAAGAGGGGAGTGGGGGAAATTGAGATCCTCTAGGTTACGGATCGGCCCTCCTGTCAGTCCTGCGAGGAAATTAGGCGTAGAGGTGCGCGAAACCTGCCACGGCTTTGTTAATTACCGCGTGTAATTATATATATTCAATATGCCCATCGGTCCAATTTAAGCCGTTCTCTGTCGAGCCACGATGCGTCATCTTCTAGGGGCTATTGAAACGGAACGACTCGGACGCGTCGGCGCTGGCCACCCAGACCTTCTTGAGGATCGTCTCATTTTGCACCCCGCAAAACTCGTAATCAAACGACCTCCCTACCTCCAGTCATGTTAGAGTACGATTGATACGAATCGATAAAACGTACCTACCTTTTATAGGCAGCTGCGGCAGCATCGACCCCAGCCGCCACGCGATATTTGGGCCCCAAATTCGATATCGAAAATCGCTCCACCGGTGTGTCTGCGTTGCACGCATCGAAGACCGAAATGAATTGTTTCGGTGTGTAGCCCCGGTCCATGGTAGTGGGGAATAGACAGTAGTACTTGCCGCAGACTTTACTCGTCAGGCCTTAAAGCTGTCGTTTGTTATAGTTCAAGGTCGTAGAGTTGCGTTTAATGAAAGCTTCGATGTTGGGTACAAGCGGTACGATACCATACCGGTGGAAGGAGTATGCACTAGACGATTTGGGTCAAAATTGTACGGCTTGCCAGTGTGAACCTCTCTGTGTGGGGATCGGCATTGATGGTGACGGTGCTGTTTCGCACGATCGAATGTGGTAGGAGATCGGAGGGGAAAACGTCGAGATATGGGCCAATGTCGTGCAGTGTACACAGTATTTGCACAGTATCCTTCTTAGACGTCGGTCGTAACGGTAATCGCAAAATCTGCGAGGACGGAGTTGTCGAATTCTAGGTACAGCAGACACGTGATCGCCATGGGCAATGGCTTATTGAATTACAACTCGATTCTGATATTGCGTTCTCGGGGTGGGACGTATGACCCTCCGACGCGCCCCGGTTAGTTGTAAGAGTAAAGAGTAATATGAAATAGCCGTTTATTTACATATCGTGTATTATCTGCAGTCCCGAGTTCGAGTGATGTATGCTGGACGCTTCTTAAAGCGTCCTGTAGCCCATGACGGTAGTCTATTCGTGATCCATGCCCAAAGATAGGCCCACGTTAGGGAACTGATTCCCGTTCACAAGCAGCGAAAAATCGCTGTAATCATAATGTTGAAGTCTGTACGGGTTGCTGTCCACCGAACCGATAAAATCGGTGCTCTGAACCATGGTGAAAAAAACATGTTTCGGGATGGGACCTAGGACAGCGTTGTCGATGGATATAAATTATGATCCAGCGGAGTAAGTGAACGTCTTGTTTCGACTCTCGTTAGCTTATACCACGCGAGACTCCCCTTGTTCAGTGTCGAATTGTGAGCCAGCGATGTGGCGGGGTTTGGCCTTGCGCGTCTGACCAGTAGTTGGGCGTCCAAAAACTTTAAAACGGTCTTTGAATCGACACTCTTTTCATCAAATATAAGCACGATCGAGCCTTCGACAATCTGATCTGCAAACTGACACCCGGCAGTAAGTACAGGGGCACGTTAAATATGTCACTATGTAACCGAGCAAAGAGCTGGACTTCCTTACTCGCGCTCGTTTTGTTCCAACGGGTAATGAATCCCCAGTTCGTGTTGGCGGTCACACACTCGGCCGTTGGTGCACACGGCTCCATGTCGCCCGTGACGGGATACCAGTACGCGTTGGAGAGATGCGAGGCTACCGCATCCGTGACGTAGGTCAAAAGAATCTCGAGGTAAGAGGTATAAAAATATTGCTGACTCGCCTGCGTGATGGTGACGCCATTGAGAGTGACGTTTCATTGATTCAACAGAGAGTGGTTGAAATTATTGGTCACGGCCGTGAGGTCCGTGAAGTCCACATCCTTTCCGGAAGCCGAGATCAATTTACCCCGGACGTAGAGTTTGATATCCAGATCAATGTAAGTATCGTTATCGGCAGGTATAAAAAATTCCATTTCCTTTTGATCGACGTGGGCGAAGGGTTTGTACGTGGTCTCTATCGTCCCTAGCAGACGTCTGTATAGGCCTGTGCGCAAAGATGTCGAACTCGCTACTAACGGACGCTATCTCCACTGCAGACATGATGACAATGGGCTGCTGAAGAGTGACTGAAGTAAACTAGGAAAAGATGTCCCTATTTATTATTTATCTCGGGGACCGCTTGGTTTTTTATGTTTCGAGACTTTGTCCTCTTACCTCCCGCCGCCGCCGCCTCTCCTTGGCCGCGTTTGCGCCCACGGCCTCGCAAATTGCTGATAAAATTTTAGACGGATTAAGTCACGTGTTTAGACACTATATCCCCAGCGCTCAAGTCGTCGATTGACTTGCGTGTCGCGATATCGGTCGGTATCTTGCCACCTGTACGCAACGTCTCGTGGCCCACTGCCTTCGATCCGCTCAACAGGAGAGGCCGCACCCAACGGGAGATACTGCCGAACAAATTGTCGATCCTGTGTCCTCGCTGAAGGTAGAGCGGGGCGGAATAAACGGTACCGATCCCGGGGAAGGTAAAACCTCGACCCGCCTGATTTAGGTAGTACACTTCTAATGGATGCATCTGTATAAATGTCCTAGTAGAGATGCCGAGGCCACATTTTATACACTACCATTTTTAATTCTTGCGAAAATGAACCACCACCTTCGTGGGCGTCGTGCTGTCCTCAAAGGGGATGAGCAGCCCCTCCGTCGTCAGGAACTCGATTCGAATGTCCTGAAATCTCGAAACTCGTGCTGACATGATACCAAAGAAGAGAAGACGAACTTCCGCATGCTGCGGACGATACTGTCGCCCAGAAATTGAGGCGAAATCAGTTTACAGTATGTTAGTGCGGTGATTTCTTCCCCCTATGCGGCAAGGAACAAGTGATTTCACACAGCCCCACTTCCCAATTGGAGGTCGAACCCAGGTTGACGGGTTGCGCCAATTTCACCGTGAAATCGGCGTGTGTATTCTGTTCATAGATGTTCCGCGAGGCGTTGATGAACACAGTGACGTAAAATTGGCTCGAGCCCGTCGTCGCCATATTTTTAGATATTTCTTACGCTATTTGCAGGCACAGCTCAATCCTTGATGCACAACTATCTTATACTAACGAAAATGTTCCTGGAATCTGATTAGTTCAGGGATCCCCGCCTCGTTGGACAGATCAATACCGATCGTCTTACAATAGATTTTGGGCTACGGGACGTACCCTATAACCTCTACGATACGAATTATATTTCGGATCATTATCTACGCTCGCAATCGCTATTAACAAGGCATGTGCTATACAATTTTCCTCTGCCTTCACCTCCACGATACTTCTCTTCAGGTGCGCCATTACGGAGGGCGGTCTGCCCCTGCTCTTAATTGCACGTTTACCAAAACCGACAGGCATCTTGGCCGAATGCACGGTAACGACTAATGTGTCCAGGGCATTGAATCTAGGATTCGACTGCGACACTCTCTCAAAGACGCTTCATACCACGTCTCCGGATAGTTGATCTTTCCGTTTGAAACTGATTCCGATCGATTTGTCATTCTCGTTTACCTGATTCTGAATGGTCATCCGCACCATATCACTATCGTCTACGTCGCGTAACGCGTGCTCAAAGAGATCGTTGACACTGGCTAGGAAATGTGTTACTGAATCACTGTTATCCGATGGCGGTAATAAACGCACGGTAAACTGTCTTCCTACTGCATTGTACCGCCTGTACTGTTTCGTAATTCTGTCCGCTATCTCGAATCTGCGAGCCATGAGTTCTTAATAGAATTGTTAATAAACATTAGTTTTAGGCTTAACATACTAAATAATAATACTATACCTTAATGAAACTGTAGTCGAGATAATACTTACAGTTCCAAATATGCAGCACCACTATTGCTGTCGCGTAAGCGAGCCCTTCTTTTTATTGCTAGATGCTGACGTCATGTTCTTTGTTTGTTTCAGACGTTTACCTAACTGGTCATGCTCGCAAATTTATTGGAAGATGCTGGCGTCTTGTTCTTTGTTTCAGACGACGTTTACCTAACTGGTAACGCACGCACGCAAAGTGGAAGAAGAGATCGTTAAGGTATTTCAACACTTCTTCTTCTTACACAAACTTATTTCTGCGCTGAGCACATACACTAAATGCAGTGCTAAGAGGATCACCTCAAACTATGGACCGACAATACTGCAGTATATAGTTCAGATTTTCTACCCGAACTCTACTGTGCTGTCATTTGAGATGATGATGATGCTGATGATTATATGGACAAGGCAGTCTCCCTACATCTCGTATATACGGGCACTTGCGAGACCTCCAAATCGTACCTGTTGGCAATAGAGTGCTAATGTCAACACTCTTTTTTTTAAGATATCTGTCCTTTCTGAGATCTGTCATTCCTGCCCCACCCGTACAAATGCAGGGGAAGGGCAGCAGTTTGAGTAGCGACGAAGTTGACCCGTTTAGAGCATCCCCAAAACATCCTCTTGACGTCCTACGGCACAATCGGCACGACTGTACCTGGTTACCACAGCCCTTACCACTCCTCCTCAACAGCAACGAGGAACACGAATTCCCCCCTTCTCCAGAGCCGGACGTAGAGGACGAGTATAAAATGGAAATGACTTCGAAACAGATCCTGCGGTTGTTGACGAGATGGGACCCGTTAGTCCATTATTCGACATGGTTACAATTATTGAAAATGGCTATGAACGATGCCGCAACAGCACGCAAAATGCTAGCCATGCGCCTATATGAGAGAAACATATTGAAGGACATTAGGCACATCTTGCTTGCGGCGGACATGGACAAACCGAGCAGACACGTTGAAACATCCAAACAGCGTTATAATACGTTGTGTAATCAATTACGTTCAATTACATTATTGGGGACGTCCTACCCTATGATAGCAGTGCTTAACGTGGTGGACGTATTAAAATACTGGCAAATGACATACGACGGAGATTCGACGGCCTCGGGATCGTCCTCCCAGACAAACGAAAACGGGGGAATGAAGAGGATACCAGACATCGTACCTTTAAACGACGACCATGTCGTTGTCGCTCCTCCGAAGTTCGGACTCCAAATTCGGAGCGATTTCTGCGATAGACTATTTGTTCTTTCTATGTATGTATAAATTTGCACATTAAAGGACAACCGATGTGTAATCTTCCAATCATTTCCGCAGCGTTTTTTTTCTTCTAGGAACATAGGATGACTAAACATCCTGCTACGGCGTGGGACTCGTAAGCCACGACCCCCTCCCCAGGGAACCGGGGATCTGACGTCAGGCGATTCGCAGAAACGGCAAATAACCCTACGTTTACGCATCTCTTGCTCCTAATGTCTACGTTCAGGGCGGGTCACCGTTACTGAAGCTATGTACAAGTGTTTTCTATCATTTACGACTAGCATATGGCGCCATACTTCGGTATGGCTACCATATTCGGTCCCAAAATATTCTTCCCCCCTGCACGGCTTCCCAATTCTTACGGCGGAATTCCTCCTCCTCATCGATCATTTCCCTCGACACGATTTCGGCCCTAGGACAGTTCTATTCAAAGTTAGCGCACTACCCGCCATATTGTAAAATTGCGGACTTTAAACTTAGGCGTAATTTAAAAGTTACCGCTCTCGAGCAGCCATTTCTTACATGGCGGAATTTTTTTCGAAAAGTCGTATACATTTCGAAGTTAGCGCGCTGCCAGCCATATTGTAAAATGGCGGACTTAGGCTTATTTTGTAACTGGCGAATTTTTATTTTTCCTTTCGGACATTCATATACATTTCCATTCAAAGCTGGCGCGCTGCCCGCCATATTGTAACAATGGCGGACAGGTTTCATGCAAACTTAGCGCCATCCCGCCAACCACATTAGCCCCTCTGGAGCCCCACCCACCCCACGCCATCTAACGGGCCAAATTTTAAACATAACCAATCTGTCCGGCGGCTTTAACCCTAGCGCGCTGCCCCGCCATTTTGTAAAATGGCCGAATTTACATTTAGCCCATACCCGCCATATTACTTCATTCAAAGGTACCGCTCCCTCTGCCATCTAGCGGATCCCATACTCAAATATTTCGGCGACTGCATACGTCTTGGGGGGGGGGAGGGCTGTCGTCATCATCACGGCCGGAACCTACGGAGTTAACCTCCATTGCCATCCCCTACGCCACGAACTTAGACATCGAGTTGCGACTGAATCAACACACAAAAAAATTCCTGCTTCGAATTCTTTTCTCGGGTACTTCTTCAGGGTTACAGCGATGTTAAAGAATATGTAGTGCCTTGACATACGATACCTATACGGAGCGCATATCCCTCTCGGCTCGCAACCTACACTTATGACACACTTGCACTCAATTACATATTCCGCATATGTGCCACTCTTGCACACATTACTGCTCACCTTATTTTACACGTTAGGGGAGTCGACCATACCCCACCTATTAGTCCCATAAGCGTAGATTGGTATGTGCCGACCTTTCAGGACAACCTATCCGTCCCATCTGCAAGGGTCCAGCAGTCCGAGAAGAGTAGATTGGTATGTACTGATCTTTCGGGACAATCTATCCGTCCCATTTTCAAGGATTCACCAGTCCGAGAAGCGTAGATTGGTATGTACCGACTTTCGGGACAACCTATCCGCCCCATCTTCAAGGGTCCAGCAGTCCGAGAAGCGTAGATTGGTACGTACCGACCTTTCGGGACAACCTATCCGTCCCGTCTTCAAAATCAAGCAGTCACAGAATCTCGGATTGCTGAAACGTCGGTAACTACCAATCCACGCTGCGTAACATCTCTGAAGAGCGAACGTCTATTGTTGGCTTACTTTAGCTGTTTTATGAGCACATAAAATAAGCCATAGCTCGCGCGCTGGCCACAGGCCGCACAAATCAGTAACCGCGCTTCCAGTCTCGAATGGGGCAAAAAGATTTCCTCGTCTTCGAAGTGTCTAGACCACATGTTCCCGCCTCCTTCACAAGCCTCCACCATTCGGTGAGTACTTGGAGGCCGTTTCCCTAGGGTTAAGGCGGTTGGAGCATGTCTACCGATGACGAGGTTAAGAAAGCACTCGATTATCTTCTCCTCTGCGGCACCATTTATTCCAAGTCATTTCATGATTTTCCGCAGGACTTTCTGTTCTGTGCCAGATAGGGCATTCACATGGAGTACCAACGCACCGGCGATGTTCTTTCCAATTAACAGTCACAGACTTTTAATTAAGCCATCTCTTTTGCGTTGCAATCATAAAGATAAGTAGAGCAAAGTCAAATGCAACTTAATTCCTAAGATACGCTACACGAATGAAGCTCCTTAGCAATAAAATTATCGACAAGTTGTGTTTGACTTTACTCTACTT
>Ga0123354_10015894_pt1 | contig 11781 bp, 15 predicted proteins | sample TergutLab28metaG_2_FD_97872 | JGI IMG/M metagenome (GOLD analysis project Ga0123354, IMG submission 97872) | Labiotermes labralis P4 segment gut microbial communities from Petit-Saut dam, French Guiana - Lab288 P4 | ecosystem: Host-associated > Arthropoda: Insects > Digestive system > Gut ... | reverse complement strand
CCCCCACATTTACGGAGTTTCTAGCGTCGCACAGTTGAGCCCCACATTATGTGTTCCTGTTCGTGATAGAATTGTTTCACCAGTTACGTAACATCTGTGATCAGTAGCGAAATGGGAGTAACGTACGCGTTGTAGATATGGTCCCTGGCGTTCAAGAAGCAAATTTAGTCAAAGCTGTTTCAATCCACGTGCTTATGGCCGTGTTGTGTAATCGTTCATTGGTACTGTTATAGTTCTGTTTCTTGGTTATATATGTGTGTGTGTTTGTGGGGGGAGGGGGTATTGTGAAGGAGAAAAATGGAAGCTTTTTTCTCTACATGAGAAGAAAAAATTCCGCAAGAGATAGATGAGACGTCGCAAGAAAATATTGAATCAGCCCATCGATACTCGCGCGATTCTAACAAATTTCAACGGTGTTCGATAGCAGGAGAAAGAATTATAACTGGACACAGTGAAAAAGTTTATGGTTGCACGATCCAAATACGTTCCAGTGAATGGACCTAAACTGTACGAGGGAACTCGATCCTTCACATGATAGTTCGTCCTAACGGAAGTTAGGGGCAGTGCAGGTTTGCGCCAAATTTTCGATACATCGTAATGACGTACCTGACCGTGTACCGGAGAGCAGTGGAATTCACCAAGAATTTTCCGAAAAATTATTACCAGAACAGGCTGCACAGAAAGCATTTTGAAACATTTGTAATAAGTAAGCGTGATAAGTTTGTTTCTTTACATGTTCGTAACCAACATTCTGAAATATTATTTATTTATTTTCATCCGTATTGTTGCATACGCAACACTGGACGTGTCCAATTATGTATTACAAAATTACGATAAATGTACATAGTTTAAAACTGTGACAATTATAAAGTAGTTATCCACATGAGGCAATAATAACAGTAATTACAATGTACGTTCCAAACCAATACAGTAATAAAATACATGCAGATTGCTGCGAGAAAGTTATTTAAAGTGGCCAATGAAATTATTTCAATTGCAAATTTAATTTCAAACCAACCAGTCATGCATATGACCATGGATGCGTCGAACATAACACAGTCCAGTACCATCACTGTCATTAAAATGATTAACACAATGCAATTCTATTTAGTTAAGTTTAATATAAAGGTTATATAACAACCGATCGCCAATTGTACCATATCATGTCTATGACCCCAATTTTTTTTAACTGTCAAAATGAGCCTAAATTGTTTCCTGATTATTGCAGTATGAAAAACTCGAATTAACCCCGGTTATAGACGACAGTTAACAGTGTCTGTACACTAGTAGAGCCTGCACATATTCTTCAGGCGTGTAAAACGAGTTATTGAATAGGATGGACTTCACTTCCTTTCTAAACCGGTTAATTTATCTAGTTTTTTAATCCTCAAGGGCAAGCGTTTACACAATCTAACGCCCTTGTGTAGCACACTTTTTTTAAGTAAAAATGTATTACGAGATTGTGTGTGAAGGTCATATTTGCTTCTCGTATTATGCTTATGGATTTCACAATTTTTCTTAAGGTCACCCTTATACATTTTTATGAAGCACAAAACTTCTAAAACGTACATTGAGGCCACTGTAAGGATTCTATTTTCTTTGAATTTCTGCTTACAGGATTCATATTTTTTTATACCCATGATTAATCTAATAACTTTTTTTGAATCCGTAATGCCTTTATGTTTTCTTTTGCCCCCTCCAAGTATAATGGCATACCTAAGGCGTGAATGAAAGTAAGCAAAATAAATGTTCCAAAGCACATGGCTACTTAGAGTGTTTTAAACAGATTTAATGAAAATAAAATTTCTACTCAAACTGTGACATAAAAAACGGTTGTAAGCCCGCCAGCTTAAATTTTTCGTGATGCACAAGCCTAAAAATTACTTAAGTCTTATATTCGATTTCCTTATTTTGTAATAGAATGCGTGGCTTATAAGTAAGCTTTGAGCGACAAAGGTGGAATGACATAGCAGCTGTTCTAATAATATTTATAATGAGGTCATTTTTGATAAACCAAATTTCCAGTTGTTTCATGAATAAAGATAATTTAGTTTGTAAAGCCTCTTGACTTCTATCAACGACCAAAACATTCGTGTCATCGGCATATAGAATCAGTTTTGCTCCTTGTATATTTGATAACAGGTCATTGATATATATTAAAAATAAAAGGGGGCCCAGAATTGAGCCCTGTGGTACACCATGTGTAATTGTCCTCGGTGAGGATTGAAATCTGTATTGGGTGTGTTTATTTTTATCTATTTGAAATATTCCTACAAATTGAGTTCTGTTTGTCAAGTATGATTGAAACCACTTATTCACAGAACCTCTAATTCCATATGAGTCTAATTTATCAAGTAACCTGTTATGGTTAATTACGTCATATGCTTTGGAAAGGTTGAGGAAGATGCTTACTGCATGTAAGTGTTTGTCTAGGGCTTCTTAGACACTTTGTATAAATGAGTGACTAGCAGTCTCTGTAGATTTGGATTCCATGAAACCATGTTGTTCACTGGTCAGTATAGTATGCTTTTTTTTTTAAATAAAAGTAGTCTATTATACATTAATTTTTCTAAAGGTTTAGAAAACACTTATACTATTGATACCAGTCTATCCCCTTTTTTAAATAAAGGTTTCATTTTTGCCTTTTTCATCATGTCTGGGAAAGTACCTTTTTGAAAAGAAACATTATAAATGTGGACCAATGGCTTTATGAAGTGACATAGACATTGTTTCACTAATAATGTCGGAGTTACATAAAAGCCTACAGATGAACTGTTCTTTAAACCTTTAATCACTTGTATCACCTCAGTTTCTGTGACGGGGGCTACAAACATTGTTTTGGGACAGTTTTTTATTTGGGATTTTAAATGTTGCTGAGGGCAGTGACAGTTAACTTGAGATAAAAGATCCTCAATTACATCAGTGAAATAGATGTTAAATTTCTCTGTAATTGTCAGAGGATTTGTGATTATTTTATCCCCAGTATTTAATATAATGTCAGGTCTCTGCTGGGAATTACCAGTTTCACCATTTATTATTTTCCATAATGCTTTGTTTTTATTTTTAGCTGATAAAATGAGTCTATCTGCCTCTCTCTCTCTCTCTTTTTTTTTTTGCTTCTTTTGTCACTTTCCCATAGATCATTTGATAATTCTGAATGTACTTTAAAGATTTCATGGGGAGGTTCATGGGTGTTTTTATGTTATATAGTAATCACAGTTTGTTTCTTGATATAATTATGCCTTTGGTAATTCATTTATTTGTAATAGAGTCTTTTACATGCATAATTTTTAAGGGAAATGCTGTGCTAAAATAAGAACTGAATGTGTCCATAAAGATATTATTAGGCTCATTGGATGAAGATACCTCATCCCAGTTTTCTTTTTGAAGTAAGTACTGCAATTCCTCAATATTTTTATCTGTAAAATGCCTTTTGTATTTAGTTATTGGATTATCAAGAGAGTTTTTTTATTTCATATGTAAGAGTTGAGTGCACTTTAGCAGATCCAGATTGCATTATAATGAATATAATTTTGCCACTCCTACGATTTGCTGTCTCCTGAAGAGGCGACCACTTACCAACAGGCTGAAAATACATTCTTGTAATTTCAGTGCATGCTTCTAGTATTAGATGTACACAAACAACAAGTGAAAGTCAAAGTCTGGGAGACAGTACTGGAGATTAAACGTCCATCTACTGCACCTAGAAGTGTCTTCGTTGACAATTTTTGCTTCATCACCAGACTGACTATCTACAGTGACAGCTGAATAGGATTGATTGGAATAGATTGACTCCCCGATGTGCCCACTGTGCAGCTACGCCAAAGAAATGGGCCTTGACTACATCCAAAGCTGTCAAAAACTGTGACATGCCAAGGAAATTAATCGGGATAGGTGGTGGAAGTTATCAAAATTATATTGGACTGCAAGAAAGAAAATGGAAGACATATGTAAAAAAAAAAAAGTTTCGTTCTTCCGAGATTGCACTGTATGATGGAGAACACAGCACTAAAGCTCCCACTAACAAATGCATACCTCTCACTAGCACTCACAAACCTGCAGCTTCCTAGCGGCCCTTTTTGGGGTCAAAAATAATCTGGGACTGTTTTAGTGATAGATTCATGTATTTACCAGTTCTTATATTAATATTCATTTTCTACATTCAGAATATAATGGTTATTGTCTGAGTTTTCCAAAAATTTGTGACAGAAGAAGTCTGTAATACTACGAATACAGGAATAATTAGACTAATTAAAAGATCAGGGAAGCCACCAGTAACTAAAAAGGATGATTTTTATGGTAAATAGACCCATAAGGCAAGATATGTGTCCTGAATCAAGAATAAATCTAGTACAGTGATTGATAAAATATTTACAGACACTCTTTAAATTCAATAGCTGTACTCTTCCTCCTATGGCTAATGGGCCTTCTGATCTTGATGCCCAATTATAATAAATGACATAAATCTGCAAAATCAAAATTGTATAAAAACTATTATAATTATTAATAAAAACTTGATAATTGAATTCCAAATCAGTTGCAGCTATGAAACATGGGATGATGTTTTGGGCAGTGACAATGATATGGACATTGATACTCTATTCAATTTATTTCTCAATTCCTATCTGGAATATTTTACTTTCATTTTCTTACAAAAAGTAACTGAGAGAACTAATAATAAAGCATGGATGGGAACTGGTATAAAAATCATATGTCAACATAAAAGAGATCTTTTTTTTACTTAATATATATAACACTAACCTAAAATTAAAAAGGTATTACAAATTATATTTCAAAATTTTGAATAATATCATCACACAAGCTAAAAGAACTTGGTATAACAAACAGATTTGGACTTCTAACTTAAACAGCTTAGAATGTAATAAAAACAGAATTAGGCAAACAAGGTATTATTGAAGATTTTTACAGGTTTAATAATGATGGAAATAATAGTTACAATTACCAAACTATTTCTAACTCCTTTAATACTTATTTCCTCACAATAGCTGAGAAAATTACTCAAAATAGTACAAATGATAACAATATCAGTTTAACAAGGAAGGAACTCTTCTGCACTACTTATCTCAATTATATAGTAATCTTTTTCCAAATATAAAATTCAATGATACATAAACTAAGGAAATAGAATTATCAGTTCCATACATTCAAAAGTTCACATGGATATTATGAAATCTCAACCAAAAATATTAAAAATTAATGCTTCTTGTATTAGTTCTCCCCTAACTAACTTACATTTATAATAAAACTTTAACAACAGGAATTTTCCCTATGCACTTAAAATATTCAGTGATAAAACCAATATTTAAAAAAAGTGACAAATAATATAACTAATTATAGACTCATTTCTCTTCTCACTTCAACTTCAGAGATTTCTGAAAAAGCTATATATGAAAGATTATTGAAACATATTACTACTAAAAATGTACCAGTAAATAAACAGTTCATCTTCAGTTCAAAGTTATCAACAGAAATGGCTTCTTATAACCTCATATAGATACTAGATGCTCTTAACAACAAAAAACTAGTTGGCGGAATTTTCTATGTCAACCACAGTATCTTATTGACAAAACTGAAGTTCCATGGTATATCAGGTAATGTTTATACACTAATTAAATGCTTACTTACTTACTCCATGAGCAGACTCCTTCTTGAGAAGCTAACCGGTTTTCAGCTACACTAATTAAATATCATTTGAAAAATAAACACCACAGAGTAACTTTTAATAATAAATGTTTTAATTTCTATTCTAGTTGGGGAGTAATGAAATATGGAGTCCCTCAAGTATCTATGCTTGGACCATTGCTTTTTGGCTCTACATGAATGACCTGCCAAAAATTATAAACAATGAAGAGAATATCAAATCCAAATTAATCCTTTTTGCAGATGATGCAAGTCTAATCGTAACTAACCCCAACACCACTGTTTTCACAAAAGATGTTAATATGACAATTAAAAATATAAATGTATGGTTTAAAACTATAATTAAACCTTGGTAAATCTAACTTCCTGCACTTTATAACTAAGCTTAGCTCTTGCATTGATGGGAACATTGGCTATGATAATAAATTAATTTCCATTACTTCCACATTAACATTTTTGTGGCTAATAATTGATGATACATCAAAAAGTTATATAGAAATGATTGTACCAAAATTAAGTGCAGCTTCTTTTGCAGAGTTGTTAAACCTTATATGACACATGGCATCTCAAAAATGATATACTAATTCATATTTTCATTTAATTATGAACTGTGGTTTAATATTCTGGACCAATTCCTCATACAGCAATAGTATTTTTGAAGTAAAAAAAAGATTATTAGAATTTTAGTGGGCACTGGAACAGAGATTCTTGTAGAGAACTCTTTAAATACTAAATATCTTACCATCACAATCTCAGTACATACTGTTGCTTATGCTTTTTGTGGTAAACAGTGAAAATAAATTGAAGATAAATTCTCAGATTCATAGCATCAATACTAGGAATAACTGTAACCTCTTTCAACCTTTTTCACACTTACCAACTTACTGAAAAGGACTTACTACCTTGGCATCAAGGTGTTTCACGGACTCCCCCCTCATATTATGGTTTGCGTCTCATAATATCAAAATATTTAAATCATCCTTGAATGGGTTTCTGCATCAGCATGCATTTTATACACTAGATGAATATTTTAACTCCAATGTAAATTTAGCTAATAGTTGGTATGTATGTATGTATATATATATATATATATATATATACAGACTTTTTTAAGAATTTCATTTATTTCATGACAGTGTAGATGCATGTTCTAATTTATAAGATTAATGTTATATATAATTTTAATACACTTTATTAAAATGCATAAAGTGTAGGGAACAAATTTTGACGTTTGCTGACCGTGCATCTCAGTATATTTATGTCAGTAATTAACCAGCTTGATGCATAAAATTGTTGTTTTATGCTAAGTTTATTTCATGCCTCTACATGTTTCAAGCACATGTGCTCATCATCAGGAGGTCAGAATTGCATTATACAGCCTCTGATATCATCACACTGAAACAAGTTAGTGGTCTAAAATTACTAAAATACAATTCTATAAATATGAGCAAATAGTAGTAAAATTTATGTGTGAATTTTTCGGGTGTGATTACTGTGTATTACTTACTATGAACATGCTGCGTTATGTAGAGGTTATGTGTATCCGGTTATTAAACTTATGAGAAAGGTACTATGTCTATGTCTATGTAAATAGACAGAGGCTCTATAATGCAATTTTGACCTCCAGATGATGAACACATGTGCTCAAAACATGTAGAGGCATGAAATAAACTTATTGTAAAACAAAAATTTTGTGCATCAAGTTGGTTAATTACTGAGATAAAAAAAATATAGGGAACAGTTAAGATTATTATGGGCCTTTCTTCAAATTTTATTAAGGCAGACATATTATTAAATAAATTGTGCTGGCTTTTGATATTTAAAAGTTGTGTAATGCTGACATTTTTTTTTTAGTTTATTAAAATTATTATTTTATAAAACAATTTATGAGGGTCTTACAAGATTTCATTTTTATGTATACAATGGCTACTTCTATATTGAGGTAGACTCAGTATATGTTTGTTATACATGTTGACATATTCTACATCCATGGATCTCTGAATGTATACATATGAATAAATGATTAAATAAATAAACATGCTTTCTGCCACCATTCCTCCCTAGTGCATGTGTATGGCATCCTGACAGCCGCCACTCCTGTCCACATTGCATGAGTACAGCATGCTTGTGGCCACAACCCCACTCCACAGTGTGTGCATTTAGCATTTTGGCAACCACCACTCCTGTCCACAGTGAGTGTGTGTGTGTGTGTATACAGCATTCTAGCAACTACCACTCATGTTCACAATGCATAAATGTACCACCCTGGCTGCCAGCACTCCTTTCCACAGTGTGTGCATATAGCATCCTGGCAACTACCACTCATCTCTATAGTGCATGAGTACACTATTCTGGGAGTCACCTCTTTTCTCCATACAGCATTTTGCCAACCACCACTGCTGTCCACAGGGCAAATGCACAGCACCCCTGCTGCCACTTCTCCTCTCCACAGTGCATGTGAACAGCATTCTGGCAGCCATCATCACTCTTCCCATTGTGTGCTCACAGCATTATGGCATGTACCACCTGTAACCCTTGAAATGAGAGTCCAACTTATTTGGCGACTAGTTATTTATGGTTATTCTGTGCATTTTGCTTTAATTTATAGTAATCATAATACTATAATTCTGAACTCTTGACCTAAATATATTCTGTAAATGGTAATTCTGTCTGTTTGCTGAATTGGGGAATATGAAAAACCATTTCCTTACAGCTTCGTGTTTCATATTAGTTATTAGAGGTAAAGCTATCCTTACACATTACCGACACTTTATATTATAAAATCACTTCAAGCCTGTAATATTTTTTTGTTAGTGTAGTAGCATGCTACACTGTTCTCTTCTTTAGCTGTTTTGCTGCAGCTTTTATGTTTTATGTCAAGATTTTGAACCTCCAGCTTGTTCTGTACATTAAATACTGCAGCAAAATATTTTGTTGTGTTATGTTAGTATCACAGTTTTTGCTTTTTAAATGCATGGTGAGGAAATAAAAGAATGCGCTTTTTAAACACACTCCAAGTACTTTTCTGCTAAGACTTTAGGTCGAAGATGTTGTAAATTTGAAAGTAATAAAAATATCCTTAATTTGCTTGCCTTGTTTGAAATTCCTGCATTTTGTTATTGTCTAGGGCAGCAGTGGAGCTGAATGTCCTGCCATTTTACAGTGCATGCATATGCAGTGAATCCATTTTTTGTGTATTGTAACAGACAAACCCTGGATTTAACAAATAACATCGTTTATTGACACTACAGATGAAACAATTAAAACTGTTATTAATGGAAACAGAACACTCACAATAATCACTCTCAACAGATGACTTTGGATATCCCTAAGGTTCTGGCTGCCTGGATGTCAGAGGCTTCACAGTTCATCGCATTACTAGTTGTTGTTGCTGTGTGTGTCAGTATGTCTTTGTTGTTAATGTGTAGTGGTTAAGACCGCTGTGGATGCATGTTAGGGAATTGTGACTTGGCAGGTGCCTTGTCCCACATATGATCCAGATTGTGCCCTTCCTGCTTCCTGCCATGTGACGTTATCACTTATCACACATTTAATACTTGGTACTCTTTGTTTTCAGTTTGAATGTGAAGTGACCAGACTCAGAATGCCATGCTACAGACAGCCTAACACCTTGACACAATTGGCCTTGAGGTCTCTTGCAGACTTTGTGTGGCATATAAGCCAGCAGCTGCTTGGAATGGCTGTGTACACATCTACTCAAAAATCTGGGAAGTATTTCTTGTATTCTGGAGATCTGTCAACTAACAGCCTTCATGGTATTCAAGAATCTTCTCAACATTTATCCTTGCCAGAAATATCCAACTACAACTGGGAAGCATTACAGCAATTCCTACAGCCTGGCCTGCCCCAGACTCTTGCCAATAAAGTTGCATCTTATTTAATGGATGCCCTAGCACGTTTGATGAAAGAAAGTTATTCTGCTGAAGTAATTGCTCATGATGGTGGTGTGGGTATTATTGAAATGCTTGTCTTGGCAGTAATTCACCCTCACATATCTGAGCTGGCACTGCATCATTTTCCAGACCACCTGTGTCTTGCACTTTGCAAACATCTTCACATGTTGACTGAGTTGAAAGTTCTGAAATTACCTGCAGTATCTACTAAGAGCATTAAACTAACGGTAAGAGACCTTGTTAGAAGCAGCATCAGTTCTCTGAGGAACCTGGTTGTGTTCATTTATGATAAGAATTGCACTGATAGCATACTAGAAGTGATGTCCATTAATTGTTTGCACTTGGAATACCTGAGTGTGATGTTCTCAAAGAAAGTAACAGACCAGAGCGTGGACTCAATTAAGAAGTTTCAGAACTTAAAGACACTGAATATCTGGGGCACATTCATCACCCAGCATAATTGTTCTCAGCTGCTGGACATGCTTCTCAAGCTTGAGAATTTTGTTTCTGACCAAGAAGACATTGTTCAAGGTGTGACTAAATGTACTCTGGGATTGAAGTCCCTTATAATAACAAACTTAACTTCTCCACAGCTGTTAGTAAAACTGTGTCCTCACCTGACTCAGCTGACCATGCATGGTGTTCATTGCAGTCTCAACCAATTGACAGTGCTGACCAGTCTTCAAGAATTGGCAGTCAGTAACTGTGATTTTTCTGTTATTGAGACTTTCTTGTGTTCCAGAGGGGAACAGTTGATGTTGCTAAAGCTGAAAGAAGTGTCAGCTGTTAATATAAAGTACATCGCCTACTGTGCACAACTCAAAACACTACATCTCTCTGTGTGCTCTTATGTCACTGACAGAGATATGCCGTTTGGTGACCTGTCATCACTTCATTACAAGAATCTACAGCACTTGACTATAAGAGGATATCATTTGAGAAATTTTGACATTTTATTGTCTGCTTACCCAAAATTAATGACTCTGAACTTGTTGCAGGTTCCTGTTTTGAGGAACAAAGTAATAGTTGATGCAGTGACTGCTGGTAAGTGGCAGCATCTGGAAGTTGTGAGTTTTAATGAATGTGGATGTGTGGAAGTAGAAACACTGAAGTTACTGGTACACAGCTGTTTTAATCTGAGGAAAATTGTATATTTACGTACAGAAGATCTAGCAAGATCTGAATTGCAAGAGTTGTTTATGTTGGAGCAGAAATTTAAGCAAAATAATTTGGATATTGAAATGGTGTTTCAAAAAGAAACTACTCCATAAAACCCTGCAGAGATGACTGTATTGTGATCCACTGTAAAGTAGTCAACCTATTAAATAGCCTGCCATACTGTAACATCAACATATAATTTTTACAGTAAAATTACACTTGCAGGACATGCTTGCAGTTAATCACTCACTTAAAATTGGTATTAATGTTGTCAAAAAACCATTGAAAAGTGTACTTTGTTATGCTTACAGTGCCTATTCAGTATTTTCCAATAGGTTCTTTAGATTTCATGAATATCATTCAGTTTTTGTGGTTCTATCAAACAGTTCAGGTGAAAACTGGGATGTTCCTGTACAACAGGCTAGTACTGAGAGTTTCCCAATTCACAATTCACCAGTGTAAACTGTTTGGAGCCAGGATAGATTAGTCGATGCTGTGACAAATTTACAGGCTGGATGGCTGCAGAATTGTTTGATTCCTGGCAGGGAAAGAAGTTTTTCCCTTCTCTAAAGCATCCGTGCTGGCTCTAGGACCTACTGAACCTCCTGTACAATGGATACTGGAGGCTTTTTCCTTGGGCAAAATGGCTAGTCTATAAAGCTGATCACACTCTTCCACTTGGCAAGGAATGCATGGTTTATTTCTATTTGTGGGACTTAAATGAGTAGAGAAATTACTTCACCTGTTAACCTACATAAACTCTGCAGTTATGCCATTAAACAACATAAATTTTGCTACATATTTTTGGAGTGCAGTGTGAATCCATTCATGGCCCACCTTGAATTATAGTTTGAAAATTGAGGAATGTTGTAATTTTCATGTATTAACAGGATTGAGATGACATAAACTGTACACAAATGCATAACATTTTCATGTGTCTTTTTGCACCTTTGCTTTCTCAATGCTTGTTTCTTCACTGACACACTCACTTTATATGTATTTTTGTGGCATTGTCTGAATAACCTAATACATAGAAATATATATATAT
>Ga0123354_10015893_pt1 | contig 11781 bp, 9 predicted proteins | sample TergutLab28metaG_2_FD_97872 | JGI IMG/M metagenome (GOLD analysis project Ga0123354, IMG submission 97872) | Labiotermes labralis P4 segment gut microbial communities from Petit-Saut dam, French Guiana - Lab288 P4 | ecosystem: Host-associated > Arthropoda: Insects > Digestive system > Gut ... | reverse complement strand
TCCGGTTTTCCCAGCAAGACCCTATACACCCCCCTCTCCTCACCCATACGCGCCACATGCCCAGCCTATCTCATTCTTCTCTATTTTATCACCCGCACAATATTGGGTGAGGAGTACAGATCATTTAGCTCCTCGTTATGCAATCTCCTCCATTCCCCCGTTACCTCGTGCCTCCTAGGTCCAAATATTCTCCTCAACACCATGTTCTCAAACATCCTCAGCTTCCTTTCCTCCCTCAATGTCAGCGACCAAGTTTCACACCCATAGAAAACAAGAGGCAAAATTATATTCAACACCATATTCTCAAACACCATCAGCTTCCTTTCCTCCCTCAATGTCAGCGACCAAGTTTCACACCCATACAAAACAAGAGGCAAAATTATATTTCTATATATATCTTAATCTTTAAATTTTTGGATAGCAACCTGGAAGACAAAAGATTCTGCACCGAATGATAGCAAGCATTTCCTGACCTCAGTCTGCTCTTAATTTCTTCCGCACCATCAACAATATTCACCCTTTCTACACTCCCACTCTATAAATACTTTTCAACAATATATCTGGACCTGTGCAGCAGAAGGGTTGTGTACAGTTTTATCATATTTGAGATAATACATAATTTTTCTTAGAATTTCGAGTTGTTTCAGATGCAGTTGGTTTTAAGCCAAGATACTGTCCCAGTGTAGCTGAACCAAGAGTTAAAGAGCAGTTGGCCTAAGAAAAATCATGTATTGTGTCAAATACGATAAAATTGAAGTTACACGTCTCTGCTTCTAATGTCCAGATTCTTGTCGTATCTTGTCCCGTATTTTCGGCAAAACGAAACACTGCCGTACCATATCACTTACTGGAAGGAGAGAACGGAATGACTATCGACAGCCGTTTGGCAGAACTGCTCAATAATTTACAGTATCTACGTGATTCACCACGCCCCACACTCAGTTGTGTTGCCAGTTGATACGCATGAATGGCCAGTAGTCCTGTTGAATGCTAATTAGCACTTAGTGATAGATAGTAGTGTCACTGGATCGACAGTCGTGACTGTATTTCTTTGACGGTAAAGCCAACTGGTCAAGGCGAAGGGCACATGGGCCGTTAAATCTGCGCTTGTGAAATTACGCATTCTGCACTACTGAGAACGATTCAGATTAGAGGGGCTGGCAGTGAACTCTATGCCTGTCTTGGGGCCTCTGTTTTGTGGATAGTTTCTTAGTTTTTGGGCTGGTGAAGAGTCTGGCACAGCTGGCGGTCAGGCTTATTGTGTGTGTGTGTGAGTGGTGCCAAGTACAGGGTATCAAGTCAGTAGTTAAGTGACTCGATGCGAGCCTTCCGTTTGAAAATTTCACCGGTTAAAAGTGACAAATGGTCTATAATTATGTAACTTTTGGCTGCAGAACTCTGGTTGTGGGTAGCATGGGGTTAGAGTGGGGCGAATCGAACACATACGCGTTGTGAGTCTTGTCGGAACGGTTAGGTTTCAACTGTGATAAACAGACACTCAGATCCTGTTGACTGTTTATAATGTTTATTAAAAAAAATAAAGGAAAATCCCCCCCCCCCCCCCGCTTCCTCAGAGCTGGTGTTGCCATGATCCGGACAGTTAGACACCAGGTTCACACCATGAAGATTCGCTATCGAGCCAGTCGAGGTGAGGTTTGCTGTCGACAAAGTGCCACTGGCACACGATTTTATACAAGTGCCTTGGTTTTAGTGTGATGCTCCATATTTATTCATCTAATGCCATTTGGGGACTAGCCATTGTTCCGAACTGGAGTGGTAGTTCCCCAGGGACATAATTTCGCCCCAAACCAAGAAGTAAGAAAAGTTATTGGCATTACAAAATTACAAGGTGCATATACGCCTACCGCCAATCTGCGATGTGTAGATGTGTGTGTGTGTGTCTCGCGCACGCACACACACACACACACACACACACACACAGGTGTTTAACGCCGACCAATTTCATGAACCATGAAATAAGAACTGAAGTGAATCAATATCTTATCATATATACAGAGTCGTCTCACAAAAACACTTTTTCATACTCTGCATTTTGTACTGAAGAAATCAAAAGCCTAAAAAAATGCCGTGCTGACAATATATGCCGTGATTTTTATTTATCACCACGTTACTGACGTGAAGTGACGTATTTGGATTTCAAACGGTCCATAGAATTCTTTGCCAAGTTGCATTCCATTCCAGTTGCCGGAAATATTGATTGAAATATGGAAGCTTGGGCAACGAACATTTGTTCTTTGGATGTTTGCACGGCGCGTTGTTTTAGTACTTTTGTGCTTGAACATAACAACACCGCGTCACTGGATATTTGAATCGCGATTCGAGTGATAATGTGCCTTCGTAACTTATGGAACCGATTACCGCGTGACGCGGCATCGTATCCCAGAATATTTTTCATAATTTCGTCATGTTTGTAGTAGTAGTAGTAGTAGTAGTAGTAGTAGCGGTGGCGCGGCGGTAATAGTGGTGGTGGTGGTAAAAGTAGTAGTAGTAGTAGTAGTAGTAGTAAGTAGCGGTGTAGTGGTAGTAGTAGTAAGTAGTAGTGTTGGATGTGGTGGTGGTGGTAGTAGTAGTAGTAGTAAGTAGTAGTGTTGGATGTGGTGGTGGTGGTGGTGGTGGTGGTGGTGGTAGTAGTAGTATGTAGTAGTAGTAGTAGTAGTTGTTGTTGTTGTTGTTGTTGTTGTTGTTGTTGCCGCCGCCGCTCTCCTTATTCCTGAATATGTAAGGAAATGTGAGGAAAGAAAACTTCTACTGTTGAGCTGCTGTTTGTAATGGGATAATTAGTACTCGCGTGCAGTTAATGGACAATGAGCCTGATTGGGAGTACTCATACAAAATAATAGACCACAACTGCGAGCTGATAAGACCATTTCGCTGAAAGACCGTTTCATTGAGTGTTCGTGCCTGTATTCTGCCCTTAGGAACAGGTACGAATGTGGGTTTACAGTGAACAATACTTGGTGTGTGTAAGATGGTTCGTTACTTGAGGGATATTTATCGAATTTGAGAATTCCTTTTACTGTAGGCGGTTGTATGCAGAGTACGAGATGACACAAGTTTTATTTTTGGACCAGTTGCTATTTCATGTATTTGTGAGGGGGAAGGATGTTGGCGCTAGGAGGTGCTGTCGTCGTCTTCACATTTCTCCACTGGGACCACGACACCTCGCTTGTTCCTCTTAGCGAACTTGTGCTCATCTTTTTTTATTTCAAACAGCCATGCAACGGGTGTAAATGTACGGTGACACTTCAGTAACGTCTCATTTTAAAGAATGTCCGAATGAGAAATGAAGTGGGTTCTGGAATTTCAGTTTCAGTCAAAAGAGGCGGTGCTGAAGTAGGCCTGATAGTGCCGCTGGCTGAAGCTGCCAGTCAGGTCTGTATATCGTACCTGACAACGTGCAGTGCTACTTCTTAGTATGACGAACATATTACGATACGATTTGTGTCCGGGAGGTCCCCAGTTCGATTCTGAGCCGCTGAGTCATCTCTGTTCTTCGTGGTTTTTTTTTATCAGGCCGTACAAGCAAATGGTGGCGACTTTCCTGCAAACAGTTATTTTCAGGTCCTTTATTATTTTAAATCGCCTTATGTTCATGGCTGTGAAATCTGTTGTATAAGCCAGGAAAAAATCACGTAATGCAGTGGTAATCAGCCATTGTTTCACGGAAGCCCAGGTTTAGCGGGCGACTTTTAGGGATTCGGTAAGGTCGTTTCTTTTATAATTAAATTTGTGTGTTTTAATTACTTTAGATTTTTTATTTTTCTATCAATCTTTGTGAATAATCGATTTGGATATTTTGAATGTATGCCACCAATAACAAAAATCTTGTTTTTGATGTGTGTGTGTGTGTGTGTGCATAAATGCTTTAAATTTTATTGCAAAGTACCGTCTATACATAACAATTGAATATCAGTTGTAGTTTTACAACTGGTTAATCAGGTTACATGTTTCGGCCGTTTTATCCGGCCATCATCAGGCCTACAGAATAATATTGTTCTGTAACAAAGGCATTCTGTACAGAATAATATTGTTCTGTAGGCCTGATGATGGCCGGGTAAAACGGTCGAAACATGTAACCTGATTGGCCTGTTGTAAAACTACAACTGATATTCAGTTGTTGTGTATGACGGTACTTTGCAATAAAATTTATTACGCATGCACAACGGGATGGCGTCATTCAAATTCAAGATAAATGCTTCATTTTTTGCATCTCGAAAGTGCACTTTTTCTTTAGAGGGGGCACACAGAATTTCAGATTTCTGGCAAGGGTTTCACAGCTATAATTCTGAAGACCGCTTCTCTTTTCCGTTGGTTTCCACCTGTTTTCAGGACATGGACGTAATGGCGCTCAGTGTAGTGGGCCATGAAAACGTTTTTATGCAAGGCATCCCCATTGTGTGTTGATCCAACAATTAAATAGTGATAAAATATAGTATTGCGCTCGCGCTCGTGCACACACATACATACACACACATACACATACACACACACTTTTATGTTCAGCCTGAAGATGGTTTCTACGGCCGAAACATGTCGCTGTGAAGAAAATAAAGTTGTGTAGACTATATTTTTTCGCTTTATTTAATTATTAGTCATGAAAACGTTTTTATTTTGCTGTGTCACCATTCGAACTAGGAAAGGTATTACTAATTCGAAAATGTGACGTTTGAACGAATTGCTTGGTGGATACGGTCGTACTGCTCCTTTTGTGTGCCATTTGGAGAGAAAAATATAAATCGCCGAAAATTCTGTTCATTGCCATTATTTTATTTATGTGTTTGATTGTTTATTTATTTGCAAATTGGAAACAGGTTGCCATAGCTCAGTTGCGGTGGTGCTGTACGTCATTGCAGCCCGGAATGGCGTGTTCGATGGAAGGAAATTGCGCTAGCCACTCTCTGTTATCCGAAACGTGGGTTTTCATCAAACCAGTCGCGCAGTGTAAAAAGAACAGACACTTTTCACCTATCAGAGGCTACCATATTTAACCTAACACGAATTTCTTATCATTGCTTCGCGTTACGGAACTTACCGCTTTCTTGTCGTTAAGAATATATTTAATTTTGATTTTATCTTCCTCGTTCTTTGTGTGTTGTTGACGTACGATTGATCTTCTATGAAATAATGAAACGGGAAAAAAAAATGTGTTTACGTTTTCATAATATTTGGACGTCAATCCCCATGCGTACACGACAATGTTACTTACATTAAATAACGTGGGAAAGGGAATATTGTTCAGTACAATAGTGGATTCTCAGAAATGTAGGAATATGGCTGTTTTTACAACACGATGTGGTTATTGAATACGTACAGCAGCCAATAAAAGAGCGAAATTTCGTTTAAAATGATCAATATAAGCCAGGTAAGAATTTTTGACTTGATTTCTCTCTTGGAGGTAATGGTTGAAGATGATCATGTTTACCTCTCCGTTTGCTGTCCATGTTGCTACCTCGGACTGTGCTGGATGATTAACTCAGTTTCTTGGGGGGGAGGGTAACGAAGGCATTCTGTACCGTTCCGCTACACATGGCCTCCGGATAAGTATTCGCCACTTGCTGTTATGCTGTGATAGGAAGGTATCTTAATGCAAGCCCCAACTAGGTTCACAGCCCTTCATTACAGCTTTATAACTTGTTATGCAGTCTCAGGAGTAATAGAACGTTGTTACAAGCGTGCCAGAGAATTTAGTTTAAACATTTCGTACCTTGGGCTTAATAAGAGTACGGTACCGCGGAGTATTTGTGCATCGAACAAGGAAGAAGTACAGGAGACAGTAGATACTGCACAGCGAGCAGCCTTATCGACTCTTCTGTTCATGAAATTAAGTAAGGCTGGACAGTCAAGACGGATGAAATTGCCGGGGCGTGTAGAAAGCGTGAGAAATGAGAGAAATGCATACAGAATTTGACTGCAAACCTGAAAGGAAACTGCCACTTGGCAGAGTGGGGCGCTTTATGGAGAATAATATAAATGCTCTTTTTACAAGAGGAATAGTGTGTGAGAATGTAGACAGATTTTATGTGGCGCAGCATGGGAAACTGTTAAGGTCAGGCTGCGTTAAAAGTGGGGAGTTTCTTCTTCTTCTTCTTCTTCTTCTTCTTCTTCCTATTATTATTATTATTATTATCATCATCATCATCATGGGTGATATTAGGATGGATCTCCAGGAGGTGGGATGTGGGTATATGGACTGGATTGGGTTGGCCCAGGATAGGGACAGGTAGCGGACGCTTGTGAGTGCGGTAATGAACCCTCGGGTTCCGTGAAATGCGGGGAATTTCTTGACTAGCTGCAAACCAGTTAGCTTCTCAAGAAAGACTCTGCACCATGGCGTAAGTAAATATTACTATCATCATCATCATTATTACTACTACTGTTACTGCAATTGAGTGTTCACCCGGTGGCAGTAGTCCTGACACTAGTCCAGACAAAACACACATATATATACATACATACACGAAACAATACAGAAACACAATACCCCCAATACAAAACACAGTAAATACAAGTACACCTATTACCAAAATACCCACAATTGTCAAAACACACAAACACACATTACACAACAAGTTAAAACAACCACAGTACAAGACAGACAGCAAAAGAAATAGTCACAATACATTTAAGTACCCTCAGTATATGGTCACCCTAATGTACATGGTACTTTTGTCCCCAAGAACTTCACCGTAGCTCACTTCACTGCACTTAACTTCAAAACAACCAACTTACTAGCTTCTCCGGGAGTATTCTCTTCCGTGGTGTTAACTGTGTGTTCCGTATTTCAGAAGAGACGTCGCCAAACTGATAATAAGGAAATTTATATGTTAACATTCCGTGCAATCCAGATCGTTGTTTACTTACGAGATAAACCAACAAATGCACATTTGTAAATATGTTCAATCAGATATTGTTATCTTTGTCAACACGTTGCTGGCACTCTTGTGACCTTCATCGGGGTTTGACATTCAGAGGACCGTGCTTCATGATATATTCTTGTAATAGAAACCAACAAGATGCACTATTTCTCAACTTTGTCACACTAGTTATGTTGACTGTCTGCTAGCAGACAGTCAACATAACTAGTGTGACAAATACCATTTGCTGTGAATACAGTATTAAGACTCCTGATGATGGTCAGTAAATCTGTCCGAAACATGTAGAGTTCTTTACCAAAATAAAGTTGAGAAACAGTGCATTTGTTGGCTTCTATTATTAGAAAACTTCATCAGGGTGTCTTATAGCAAGAATACACTTAATATATGAATGATAGCACAAAAATGCATGATGAAGTTACTCAGTGTTGAGTGTTTTTTCATACATTTTGTACCATTATTTGTATCCTAATTGTATTCTTATTGTAAGATGCCCTGATGATAGTCACAGGAGTGGTGGTCGAAACATGTTGGTGAATAATAACAATATGTGATTGAACGTATTTATAAATGTGCATTTGTTGGTTTATCATATAAGTAAATCATATTAAGTAATTTAGGCTCTGGAAGTTAGTGCCTCAGAACATTATGCGCAGAAAAATGTTAATTTGTAATGACCTGTTCGTAGATTTGTTTTGGCAGTTATGGTGTATTGGCCTGGTCCTGTTTCATACTTTCGTCCCAAGCTACCAGCAGTTATGTGATTGTTGTGGTATCTAATTTGAAGTTCAGTCAGCTGTGTTGTAGGTTCGTGAAGCCAGCATTAAAGGCAAAGGTAAAGGTAAAGTACACCCTAGAACGGGCCACGAAGGCCCATAGGGGGAGTAGAAGTATAGCTCTACTATTTCTTTAACCTCGGTACTAGTTGGTGGTGGGTGGTCAACGCCACGCCCCGGCCGTTGTACCCCCGGGAAAGACCCGGTACCCATTGTACAGGAGGCTGGGTGGGCCCCAGATCCGGTATGGACGGGTACGGAAAATCTCGCCCCCACGGGCATTCGATCCCCGGACAGTCCAGCCCGTAGCGAGTCGCTATAACGTCTGCGTTATCCCGGCCCGCGAAGCCAGCAGTTGTGGAGGAAGCGTTAAGATAATGAATTTAAAACTGGTTTGTTCAAGTAAAGTTTTTTTTACCAAGTTAATCGTGTGAAGAACTATCTCATAAACAATACGTACTGGAATATCGGTCACCAACCTTGTCATGTGGCCATGTTCGGGAAGTGCGCGATATTATCGAAAATGCTTTATTGTGGAGCGACTCGTGTTAAGTCGCTAAAAGGGTAGGGTTACGAGTTTTAAAGTCCTAAGAAGGTTATAAATATTAACAGGCTGATTTGAATTGATCTCTGGGAATAAAACGCGCAGCTAAGATAATATATTAGTAGAAATACTTGTATGTCAGCTTTCCTCTTCCTATAAACATCATCTTTGAAAGGAGCCAAGCGTGGGGTCATATGTTGTGTCTACATAGGAGTATATTCTTTGTTCGATGTATGTTTGTAGCACTGGTCCCACAAGGATAGGGAAGAGGACGTGAGTATAGTCTTGCACGTATTGTGACTCAGCAACGGACGGACTGACAAACGGCCAGCTGCATATCGACATACCGATTCTGATGATGGAGACGTCAACTTTTTCCGAAACGCTGGTTTGTTCCCAGGTGTGTCGTGGATGATAACCGGAGACATCCTGGTGAATTCGTTCTCCGTACAAACTTTCAAGTCATGCATATTAAGTCCAATGTGCAAGGTCGAGGTTAGAAAGCAGGAGACTGGAAGATCAGATAGCTGTGGATGATGGAGACGGCAAACCTATAAAGGAATATGAAACTAAGACGAATAAGAATAAGAAAACGACTAGGATGATGATGACGATGATGACGACGATGTAGATGACAGCGACGGAGGTGGTGGTTCGGAGAGAGCAAGGCCAAAGAAAGTATTTACGTCGTGAAAGGTTTCGAAATGTGTAAGCCTCGTTGATGGTGAAAAAACCATGAAGAATAGTAAGTATTGTTGTAATTTTTCAGTGGCAGGAACAAATCGCAGAACCTTTGCGTGAACGGGGTATGGTGTATAGGTATTACGAAATGTAAAATTTACTAAACTGGCGAAGGGTTAAGAACTAGTTGCGGGTTCCTTTTCCTGTGGCAAAGGTGACCATTTGGATGCAGTGACTGGAAAACGGTCTGCGAATGGGATTGGTTGTCCTGTACAATTCGTACGGATCGTTACTTACCTCGTTATGTTCGACTGTCTTTCCAGCATGAAGTGCCGCAACAGGCCTTGAATAATATCGGCCCTTTTCTAAGTTAATGTAGCCTATTTATTGCTTAACCCCTTAGCATACTCTGACTTACGTAATAAGTCGCCTGTTTTAGGGTACCTTGGTTACTGTGACAGTAATGAGCGTTATCGGATGAAAGTCATAGTAGAAACTTTATTATTATTATTATTATTATTATCATCATCATCATCATCATCTCCTTTATGCAGGGTATTTATACTTATATTCCTGAGAAAAACTATGTCCCTAGGGAATACAGTGTTGCAGCTATTCTGTTGTTACTATTCATGATGCTTAGATCGTTACTTCCAGTGTTGAATCTATTGTACTTTTGCATTAGCACTTTCCGAAGTATGTGTGCAGTGCCCAATATGGCTGGCTTCTGGAGTTCCTTGACTTCATGTTTTCCTGGTATGTTGCACACGTATTTTCTGAATGCCTTTGAAATAGTCCCAGTCGCCACTGTTATTGCTTTGGTTTTACATTCCACATGCGCTGTATTTCTATTGTAAGGTCTTTATATTTTAGAATCTTTTTGGCTTCTTTTTTTATCACATTTCTGTCTCCTGAGATTGCAACGTCTAGTTAACATAAAGTTCCCTTTTCATTATCATGGTTTATAATGTCTGGTTTGTTGTTGGGGATAGTTCTGTCAGTTTGTATTTGTTGGTTCCACAATATATGGTTACCTTGCCTCCTTGACTTGTTTCTCTACTGATTTTGGGACATGTTCATACAAGTGTTTTTTGGTCCAATTGTACCTCTGTTTCCTCTATTATTATTATTATTATTAACTTCAATTCAGTTGTTACTCGGTGGCTTTTACACATTGTCAGACTTTTTAGGTTTGTTCGTAAATTGCAAAAGGGACTATTAGCTTCGTCATGTCCATCCGTCCGTCTCTTCTCACGGAACGGCGCGACTTAATGCTGGACGGATTTTCTTGACATTTGGTATTGAGGGTTTTTCTAAAATCTATCAGGGAAATTCAAGTTCCATTAAAATTTGACAAGAATAAGCGGGTACTTTATATGGATACCTTTTGTACTTTTATGCTAATATTTCGCTGAATTCTTTTCAGAATGAGAAATGTTTCGGACAGTTACTCCCCCCCCCCGAAAGTAGTGCCGTTGAAGAGATGTGTGGAAAAATATGGTAGAACCAGACAGTCCATAGTTGAGACTGTAATATGGCGCATGCGATTTATATTCCGGATGACTAAGGCAAGCATACACACACACACTCACACACACACACACACTCACACACACACACACACACACACTCGTGATGTTTAATGCTTATTGCTTTTGCTCAGCAACAGTGGTTGTACGGTTGCGCCTTAGTTTTACCTAATACGTACATTCCCTGTTTTGTTTAGTGGGTTATATCTGAGTTGTTTAAGTGAAAGCAATAATCTCTGCAAAATTCTGTCAATGTGAAATCCACTGTGGTATACCGGTGACTGCTTTTTGAAAATATATCTGGTGAACAATGTAACATGAAAAACAAGATTCCCTTAACCCTCCAACACGTCACCAACGCAGAATCCTTCACTAGAAGCTGGTAGTAGCTGAGCTAAGCAAATCGCCCGCATTATATGGAACCTACAGTCTCCGTATCTTGCATAACACCATCTTGAGCCAGTTGATTCCAATGCACAACCCAGGACCATGTACACTTAAGTCCTATATTAATGATCTTATTTCGTCTTCATGTTAAGAATTGCAAAAACGTATTACAGTAACTGCCGATGGGTGTGGTCCTCACAGCAATACGCCACTGGTCCCAGAACACATCGAAGCTTGCTGTCCATGTCCGAAAATTCACTTTTACGGTATCGACCGTAACATGCACGCACTCAGTTACGGTTGTTGGCCAGAAAATAAATTTAAGGTTTCTTATGTTCGGCTGTAATGAGAACGGCTTCAGTGTAGCAGCAGCGTCCCTGTACTTATCCTGACTACGGATGGAGAGCATTTGTCCTGTCGCTGGACGATCCTTTATAATGCCTTTAACCACAAGTTTGTGTGGCCCGTCGTGTCTCAGCTGTTTCCATTTCGCGATTGTCTTTTAAATTTGTGGCCCTTAAGATTCTGCTTTTGCGCTGCTTCAAATGGCTGATTGTCGCTCGGCGACGAATATCCATAATTCATGAGAAATTCAGTGCAGGTTCTTTATTTACGAAACTCATTTTTCGTCGACCCGCCGCCACAGTCGCTGTTTAAATTTACGTTGAGGCGTGAGATTTTTACCTTCTCTTCACGCAGATTCGAACTAATTGCTATTTTTATTTGAGATATTTTAAATTTTGTTTGCTCTTTAAAGGACCTTCATTTCGATACACAGAGGCATGCCACACTGCAAGTAAGTGTTGTTCACGTTAATGTTATTGTTCCATATTCACGCAGTGTTAACTTGCTGTTGTACTCTCGTAGTTTGTTTGTGTCGACGCAGTTGGGGGGGGGGGGGGGGGGGTTTTTGGAACGGGAACACAACCAGGGGGGGGGGGCCGGGGGAAAAGGACCGGGAAAGGCAGGGG
>Ga0123354_10015892_pt1 | contig 11781 bp, 8 predicted proteins | sample TergutLab28metaG_2_FD_97872 | JGI IMG/M metagenome (GOLD analysis project Ga0123354, IMG submission 97872) | Labiotermes labralis P4 segment gut microbial communities from Petit-Saut dam, French Guiana - Lab288 P4 | ecosystem: Host-associated > Arthropoda: Insects > Digestive system > Gut ... | reverse complement strand
GGATAGGTGTGGTGTTAGCGGGGGGGGAGGGGTTGACTGTTTTTTAAGTGTTTGGGGGGGGGGGAGGGGGGGGGGGGGGGTTGGGGAGGGGTTCACCGTGAGATGCGCACCTACGTGTTCCTGAGAGCGCACTCGCATAGCGCAGTTGGCAAGTTGCCCGCACCGCCACATGGCCGCGTCTCCCTCCCCCAGCCTTCCACAACAAAGAAAACAGAACGACTTCAAGGACACGGCTGTCATAATTGCATGCAAGCACGCCGCCAGTAGCGCTAATGGTTCGCCATCTTGATCGTCAATGCTTGTGATAAACTGCGGGTATGAAGCCGTACAGATTGGTACGTAACTGGCCATGTTACCGTACCCTGTGTAAGACCTCGTTCATTCCCCGTCGCAGAACCTGAATTCCTGCGCAGTAGTTCTGACGTGTCGAACCTGCTGGCGTTCATTCTGCTTTTCGGCGCGTTCGCAAAAAAAAAAAAAACTTCGTCGTGTCTGTCCGTCCGCATGCAGCAGTTTGGCTCCCAATGGACGGATTTTCTTGAAGTTCTATGTTCGAGTATTTTTCCAAAACGTGTCGAGAAAATTCAGATTTAATTAAAATCGGATAAGAATAACGGGTATTTTACGTGAAGACCAATATATATTTTTTTACCACATTTCGCCCATTTCTTCTTAGTATGAGAACTGTTTCAGACAAATTTTTAGAGAAAACGAAAACGTACATTTTATATTCAGTAACTCTTTTTTTCCGGAAAATTGTCCCGTTTGTGAGGTAATGTGGAAAAATAAGGTAGAGGCACACAAGCCACCGATAGCAATATAATACAGCGCATGCGCATTGCATGCTGCATAACGAACGCCACAGACACACACTCTGAATATGTAATAATTATTTTTTCCTCACAGTAACAGTGGTTACGCTAACGCGCCTGAATGTTGTGTCATACGTACATTGCCTGTCTTGCTATATGTTAAGACAAGGTGCTACGTAGAGTTACCACCGTGCTGATTTGCTAGGCTTAAAGGCGCAAAGTACATGAAGACACGGACAGAATTTGCTGATCGGGATGTAGACGCCAATACAAGTGTCCTACCTCCCCCCCCCCCCTCCAGGATTTCTTGTCTCAAATATAGACTGTGTGTTGCTTGCAACGAAACCGATTTGTTGAAATACCTCATGTTCTGCAGGCACAGTCCACGTGGTTTGTATTTTGACACTTCGCACTGTGTGTGTGTAGTGGGTCGAGGGTTCCACGATAGTACGACTGAACGGGCAGGACCGGCAAGGTACCAGACTCTACGGCACCATGTGTCGGGGGGGGGGGGAGCTGCAACCGTTGTTAATCTTTTTGGTGGTTATTACGAATTTTTGCTGGTGTTTTATACGTTCCGTGAAGCAAATAGGCGTATTACACTGAAAATTCATTGCTATGTTCGTGTGTCCGAATGTAAGGGCATCAGTTATGATGGAATTCGTCCCGCTGCGCTTACAGCAAATCCATGATAATTTGTATTTGTCGTCACGGCAGCTCATTCGATAAGAGGATCTGTTTGTTGACTCTAGGCGGACAGCACCGCAATTGTTTGCGAACTACCAGCCGTGTGAGGTCATCAGTTGCACGTCTTGTTGATATTGCTGCACGGGTGGCGTGCAGTCCGGGCGCGCTGCCAGGTGATCCCCAAGGTCTGGCAGATTGTGGCGCTCAACAAAGTTATGACTGGTCGGTCAGTGTACCGCGCAATCGATAAAGATTTCCTCCTCAGCTCGCGTCGGCGATGTTTGCAGTTTTGCATACGGCATTCGCTTGGGAAATGTCAAGATGGGTCTAAAGGTTACTAGGGGGGGTCATTGGAACGTGGAATGAGCAGAACGACATAGAAATGTGTGCTTCTGTGTCCTTGTTCATCTAACGATTATGATAACCTGATTTACATACAAAGATACGGCTCGTACCGCGCAGTAAACACTCCGTCTCGGTATTAAAATCCATTCAGTTAATGTTGTATAACGAAGTAATCGCTGTTTGTTCTGAGATCCACACAAAACACATAAATACAATGTGTGGGCAGAACGTAGAATTGTTGAGTGTTAAGCATATAGTAACCACTGGGTTGTAAAGGGTTAAATCTGTTATACAAACCAGTCAGTTAATGCTATGTAAGGAAATAATCGCTGTTTGTTCTGAGATCCACACAAAACACATAAATATACTGTGTGGGCAGAACGTAGAATTGTTGAATGTTAAACTGGCGGTACATAGAGTGACCACTGAGCTTGTAATTGGCAAATTCACCTTGACTGTACCTTAACCCTTTAAACACAAGGAATAACCTGAATTACATATAAATACCTAGCCCGTACCGCGCAGTAAACACCCTCCGTCTCGGTTATACAAACCAGTCCGTTAATGCTGTATAGGGAAGTAATCGCTGTTTGTTCTCAGATCCACACAAAACACAAATACACTGTATGGGCAGAACGTAGAATTGTTGAATGTTAAACATATAGTGACCACTGGGCTGTAAAGGGTTAAATATCTTATACAAACCAGTCAGTTAATGCTATGTAGGGAAATAATCACTGTTTGTTCTGAGATCCACACAAAAAACATAAATACACTGTGTGGTCAGAACGTAGAATTGTGGAATGTTAAACTGGTGGTACGTACAGTGACCACTGGACTGTAAAGCTGTGGGAGGTGGGAGAGAGAGACATTTGGAGGACGCACCAGGTGGCGAAATCCGTTTTGTGCCCACATTCTATCTGCAGGTGAAACAGTGCTCATTTACCTGGGTATCCATGGAAAAAAGCATGGAAATACAATACTAAAGTCTCTTTCTGCCCATTACTCTCCGATTCCTTAAATAACAATTCTTTTTGGAAGGTTCCCAGACTTTGTACGCTCGTCCTTCTCGTAACCGTTGTACGACAGCCATTTGAACTGCATTACAAAAACGAACGGAATGAGTGGATAAAAGTGGCAGTCACAGGAGTTTATTGCACAATAAATGATACAATGTGAAGTGATGTAGATTATGCGAAGGAAAGAGGGTTAGGGTACGTGATAAGCTGTTTTGTGGTCTTGTACAGTACAAGACACCCAAACTGTACTGAAATAGGTCTATCCTGTGTGTTAGGTGCGCTGCTGACGTCTGAAAGCAACGCAGAGACAGGCTTTTTTTTCACAGCAAATCCACGTGTACAGTATCTGTACTGCTCACCCAATATTGTTCGGGTGATCGAATCGAGAATGAGATGGGCGGGGCATGTAGCGCGTATGGGGGAGAAGAGAGGTGCAGACAGGATTTTAGTGGAGAAACCTGCGGGAAAGAGACCACTTGGGAGACCCGAGGCGTAGATGGGAGGGTAATATTAAGATGGATTTTCAGGAAGTGGGATGTGGGGGTATGGGCTGGATCGGGCTGGTTCAGGATCGGGACAGTTGGCGGGCACTTGTGAATGAGGTAATGAACCTTCGGGTTACATAAAATGCGGGGAATTTCTTGACTGGCTGAAAACCGGTTAGCTTCTCAAGGACTGTACTCCGTGGAGTTAGTAACTAAGTAATCACGTGTCCTGAAGTCCATGTGAAGTATGTGCCCCTCATGTCCAGCAAACATTTGCTGTACACAGAAGTGTTCAAATAATTACGCTTCCCTGACTGTGCATCTCTAGACTGCCAATCCTCTAACATTAGGTGCAGTACGTGTATTTTGTGGGCCCAACTAACCTTGCAGTTCGGTAGAGGGTAAGGTGGCTTTGTCCCCCGGGCTCAATCCGACTTATAGCTCAGGGCTCTTGACGGCACGGACATGTAATCGTGTGTAAACATGAAACGTCTTTACAAATTGTGCATGAATGTACTTGGGTGTGTTAACAGTTACATAACACGTCGCCAGTGCGAATCCTCTGGTTTCTGTCAGCCATTCGACTCCTGTGCTACTGGAGTAACAACGGCAAATGGACGGCTGGAAATGTGTCGTTTAAAATGTGTGACTACGCCAGTCCGGTTGAACACGAGAGAGAACCGCTGTGCGTCAGAAACGTGTTTGTGAGATGGCATGACGTGCAAGCAGTGCTGGCAACATTGCACCATGCACTGAGGACATTGCGCAATGTTTTCAAGGCCAGGTGAAAGTTGCACTTTTTAGTGGTCTAAAAATGGTAGAGTATTCGCGATAGGATGGAAACTTACTGGACGAAACGAGTCTCATTCACTTAGAACCACATGATTTTCGGAGTAACGCGTGTTAGAAACCAACCAACCAACTAACCGCATATTCAAGTGTTATTTTAACCTACAAACACAGCAGTACATGCCTAATGTTGTGGTCCTTTATTCAGCGCCGCTACATGTTTCGACTGTCTACATCAGCCATCATGAGGTAGGCATCGGTTCATAAAAAATAATAAGAGGGGTAGCTGCCCCCCCCCTTTTTTTATTTTCCTCCGCTTCTCATTCTTTTTTTGAACTGATGGCTACTGATGATGGCTGATGCAAACAGTCGAAACATGTAGCAGTGCTGAATGAAGCACCAATATATTAGTTTTGTCCTGCTGTGTGTTGTTTTATTATTATTATTACTATTATTATTATTACTATTACTGCAATTGAGTTTTCATTCGGTGGCAGTAGTCCCGACACTAGTACAGACAAAACAAATAAGAATAAATATATATATATATAAACAAAACAAAACAGTACAAATAATAGAAAACACAGTAATGGCAAGTACACATGTTACCAAAACACCCACACAATTGTCAAAACACCCACACATTACAAAACAAGTTAAAACCACAGTACAGGATACACACCAAATGAAATAGTCACAATACAATCCAATGCCCTCAATATAAGGTCACCCCAATGTACATGGCACTTTTGTCTCCAGTTTAATGATAACATACACAGCGGGACGAAGTGAGGTAACTATCTATCTATCTATCTATCTATCTATCTATCTATCTATCCATCCATCCATCCATCCATCCATCCATCCATCCATCCTATCCTATCTATCTGTCCATCCATCTATCTTTGTAGCTATCCGCCCATCTTATCTATCTGTCTGTCTGTCTGTTATAGTAGTCGAACAGACCTTCAGCTAAACAGTCACTTCCCCACATGTTATGAAACCTGAAGATCCAGCACCATGTAACAACGGCCCGCCATTGGTCCCTTTATTAAACACGAAAACTGCAGTATCTTCCGTCTTCTGGGATGTCATGCGGCGTAAATTTGTAGTTTTTTACCGACGTTTCGGGACAACTATCGGACCCATCATAAGGGGTAAAGTAACCCAAGAAGAAATCACGCAGATACTCCAGTCCAGACCGTTCAGTCCTATCTGTCGCTTCCATCTACGCCTAGGTCTACGAAGTTCTCTCTTTCCTTCAGGCTTTCCTATACCAACACTTTGCATTTCTCTCGTCGCCCGCATTTGTGCCACATGCTTCGCCCAGTTTATTCTCTTTAAGTTTCATCATAAAGGTAAAGTTAAAATTATTCCTATGCACGCATTGAAACATGAAAGGGGGAGTGGAGACTCAGCTCCACTTATTCTCAACCTGGCCACAGCAAGCAGGTTAATCCTTGGTCATCCCAGTAACATTTGGCGAATGTAACTCAGTTGTATGATATAACTTGCTTTGACAGGAAAGAAGTTCTGGTAATTAATTATGACGCCTTCCGCCGTTTAGTGCTGCCACCTGCATGCCTGCGATAACACACCAATCAGTGCCGTCCGTTTGGAGCTCAGAATTTCTGCGGATGTAGGCCGGACCTGTTACTTCAGTGGCTGTTTGACTGCAGTAACGGAGCGTGAATGTTTATCTGACGACGCTTGCAGTAACGCAGATCTGTAGTTATGAGTGATATGGCTTTGGGCCGAATGAAGGTACTGGCTGGAGAACGGAGGAAAACTACGAAACACGATTCAGGACGTGGAAGTTACTGGCCGAGGTCCGAGTCCGCGATCTATGGAATGCAGTGCAAGTGCACTGCAGTGCGTTGTGGCACTGAGCGGTTTAGCTTACCTGGTGGTGGTCCGGGTGACGTAACTGGCTGCAAGCTGCATATTGATCGAGAAATTTACATTTTAAATTTCTTCTTCTTTACACATTTCACGTTCGGAGTGGTCGGTTACAAGGAAGCATTGGGATAAATGTAACGCTGTACCTGTGCTTAAGTTAACCATTCGGATAAATGTAACGTCCCTGTACTTAGTTAAGCATTCGGATAAATGTAACATCCCATTACTTAGCTAAGCATTCGGATAAATATTACGTTGTCCTATTACATAGTTAAGCATTCGGATAAATGTAACGTTGCCCCGTTACTTAGTTAAGCTTTAGAATGAACGTAACGTTGTCCCATTACTTAGTTAAGCATTCGGATAAATATAACGTCCCGTTACTTAGTTAAGCATTCGGATAAATGTAACGTCCTGTAGTTAGTTAAGCATTCGGATAAATGTAACGTACCTGTGGTTAAGCATTCTTATAAGTGTAACGTCCCTGTAGTTAAGCATTCGGATAAATGTAACGTCCCAGTAGTTAGTTAAACATTCGGATAAATGTAACGTCCCTGTAGTTACTTAAACATGCGGATAACTGTAACGTCCCTGTGGTTAAGCATTCTTATAAGTGTATCGTCCCTGTAGTTATTAAGCATTCGGATAAATGTAATGTCCCTGTAGTTAGTTGAACATTCGGATAAATGTAACGTCCCTGTGGTTGAGCATTCTTATAAATGTAACGTCCCTGTAGTTAAGCATTCGGATAAATGTAACGTCCTGTAGTTAGTTAAGCATTCGGATAAATGTAAGGTCCCTATAGTTAGTTAAACGTTCGGATAAATGTAACGTCCCTGTAGTTAAACATTCGGATAAATGTAACGTCTTGTAGTTAGTTAAGCATTAGGATAAATGTAATGTCCCTGTAGCTAGTTAAGCATTCGGATAAATGTAACGTCCCTGCTCGTGATGAAGCACCAAGTCATACAACGTATGGGGAAGTGTAGATACAACTCCATGCGGTTTCAACCTTCTCACATTGTGGTGGCAAGTGGTCGGCTTTATGCTCGAGATTAGGGGAAGGACGTTGGATGAGCCTCAGAGACGAATTGGGAACTGTGGAGAAGGGAAAAATATGTGCCCCTGACTGGAACCGAACCCAGATTTCCCGGGCGTCCATCGATACACTGTGTGCTGTTCACGTCTTGACCACGGCGGACTGTGGTATCCTGTTGTACCAGTGGCACTGCACTGTGGCTGTGTGCTGTATGTAACAGTGATCTTGTTTGATGAACACCGGGCAGCACACGGCGATCTGCGCTCTGCAATTGCTTGTGCACAACCAACCCGACAGACGGAGTCCAACTTGAGCGACTGAAATCTGTACTTCGCTCAGTGCCGTAACATTGCGATCGGGCTCACTAGTCTTCTTTGCCTTCCGAGAGCTGTGCAAGCAGCTTCCCACTCTTGTCACCGCCTGTCATGTCGGCAGACACTGCTCACGTCTTGTCGCCATGGAAACGTGTTTCGTCCTTCACCGTGTCGCGGTTTACTGCATATTTAAAATTGCCTGGGGAGGTGCTAGACATGCTGTGGAACTGTATCCTCCGAAGGGCGCACTATTGATCCTTCGATGATAGACGAATTGATGTGCTGAGATAACTGACAGAAGAAGAGCGAAATGTAAAGGTAAAAGTAAAGTTCACCCTAGAAGAGACCACGAAGACCCAGAGGGGGCAATAGAGGTGTAGCTATGTTCTTTCTTTAACCTCGGCCGTAGATGATGGGTGGTCAACGCCAAACCCCGGCGCTTTACCCCCGGGAAAGACCCGGTACCCATTGTATGGGAGGCCGGACGGGCCCCAGGGCAGGTCTGGACGGGTGCGGAAAATTTCGCCTTCACAGGTATTCGATCCTCGGACCGTCCAGCCCGTAGCGAGTCGCTATACCGACTGAGCTATCCCGGCCCTCGAAGAGCGAAGTGTTTGAGTAGAAAACCATATCACTGCCACCATGTTCACTGCTAAACACACACGAAGTGCCGTGGGGTTTAACTGGGGCCCTGACGTCGAAACGTCGCGACGGATCTGCGTGTTTGAATGTTCACGTGCGGAAGTGATTGGGTTTACAGACGGCTTTTGTGAATGAAGTATGTGGAACACGTGTGTTATGCGTAGGGAATTATTTTATCTGACAACTATCGTTGGTCGCTTCTGACCGCTACTTCGCCGCGTGTTTGGGTGGTCAGCTGAGTGCTATGTGAGGCAGGCGATAGTTGTACGGTGAAGAAGTCACCGTGCATGAAATACTGTCGTTATTCTGCCAGATTGTAGCGGCCAGCCCATTTAGTTAACGGGTACGTACACCTGGTGGCAGCAGCCATACAGTAAGTCGTTACGAAGTAGTCTGTGCGCGCGAATGCTTCAGTCGGTATTTCAGCTTCAGGCTTTACTGAACAAAGGTTATTAGTGTGAAACAGCTCCTTTTGTCTTGAAATGTCTCTCAGTAACTTCTCTTCTTCGTGACGTTCGTATTCAATGAACAGTGACCCTCTGATGCTACTGTATATGTGTATATATGTGTATGTGTTATACACACACACACGAATAGAGCATTGGAAATGGTAGCTAGATACGGAAAATCTCCCGTCCTTTTAACTCGTGAGAGGCTGATGTTAACTTGAATAACATATACAAATACAGTCCGTACCGCGCAGTAAACACCATCGCGGTTATACAAACGAGCCACCCAGTGCTGTATAGGGAAATAGTCACTGTTTGTTCTCAGATCCACACAAAACACATAAATACACTGTGTGGGCTGAACGTACAATTTTTTAATGTTAAACTGGTGGTACATATAGTGACCACTGGGCTTTAAATTATTAATTGTGTGGTAGACTAAAATGTGTACCTGTTTTCTCTTAAGCATTTGTTTTCAAAAGAGATTCGTCCCTATTACTGTACACCGCAGTCCGGTGTTCTGCTGACATCATTCTAGGCAGTGACTGCGGACCGCCTGAAGCTGCTGGCAGCCAATGCAGCTAGCAGACGGGCCCGCGGATCAATTGCATGCCGTTTGCGCATTATTTGTTCGTAAATCCATTTTACTCAGTAAGAAGTGTCTCGGTTCCAATTCTCTTTCAGGTTGCTGTGTTAATTATTAAGCAGCTCAGCGGAAAGTATTAACGACGCCTTCAGTGCCTCTTGAGTCCTAGAAGAGGATGGTAGCTTCCTCCACATGACTTGTAGTCCTGCTTTGTTCCCCCGACGTCTCGCACCCCGCGATGTGCCCCTGAACCGCTGAGTTAATTTTGTACGTTCATGAATGGAATACATAGCGGAGTGAAGCGGTAAAGGTGAAGGTAAAGCTGTCCCTGTCCGTACAGTGAAGGCATGTAAGGGGAATGGAGGTATGGCTCCTGTAATTGTTAACTTGGCGATAGATGGAGGTCAGCGGTCGCCTTCTCGGGCCGGCGACTTTACCATTGGGTATGAACCTCCGAATATGTGGGCCCGGAGCCGGTGTGGACGTTTAGAAAAGAAGGAATTTCGCGTCTTTGTTGTCGCGATTCGAACCCCGGACTTTCCGGGTGGTAGCGAGTCGCTGTACCGTTCGCGGCCGTGTTCAAATTTGAGATACTGATGGCACTTGCTTGGAGAGACTGAGGAAACGCACGTGAAATTTAGTCTGAGGCAGTGGTTTTATGTCTTTAAGGGATGATCCTTGCAGTTAAGAACAGATGCTCGAGTCTAGGTGCGACACAAGGGAATTGTGAGTGAGCAGTTTGTGCATCCCTGGCTGCGAGGGACGGCAACATGGCAGGTTGGATGTACTACCTGTGGCAGTGTGTGCATGGGAAAGGGGTCCATCCGTGGGGCAAATTATCCCGTTCCTTCATTTATGCCAATTAAGAAGTTTTCTTTCTTCCATCCCCCGTGTATCATTTCGCTAGCAATCTCCATCCTTCGTTTCCTCTTAGTGCTTTCTGTTCCCCTTTTCCTATTTATTTTCACGAGTTTATGTCCATAAAGCGGGAATGGTAGACTTGTGAAGTCGACATGCTGTCCGTCTGTCTGTCACGCTGTCCTTGCCCCTCCCCATATCAGCTTTAGACCACTTTGTGGCTTGTGGCAGTACTTGCATGAACACCGAGATATGGCAGGGTATCCCAGCTCCGTTTTAATGACGGCGTTTAATGGGAAGTAACATGGCGGCCGCGAACTGACAGTCACTGCATTGGGGAAGCGTCACCAACTGTGCTGGCTCTCTGGCTGTCCTAGTGTTTGTGGCGTCTTTATCCGTTCATGCTTTCCCTTTGCGTCACTTTTTCACTAAATTGTTAGCACCCCTAACATTGTCTGCTTCTTGCCCTCACGTTTCCTTGCATCCCAAACTTCTGATCTTTCCGGAATTCTTACCCGCTCTTTAATTTCCGATCCGCACAGGGCGTCCCTGGCCATTCTGTCTCCTTCATCGGCTTGTCTCATTTACGTTATTCGTTCTCCTTCTCATGTTTAGTCTTTCCTTCTCTCCACCGCGATGCCGACGGACAAATACAAACATTTCCCTGCGTTCTGAACCCTCTCACGGCAACTGTAACACTGAAGGATCCACCGACCGGTGCCCTGTATTCGGAGTGCCGCACCAAACATCGCACGTCAGACCAAATCACAGCAGAACCTGTTTAAAGTAGTAAACATGGCAGCGCCGCAATCAAACCTGCAGTATTGTAACTCTCCCCTCTCCTCTGCCCTTAGCAAGAGGCAGGTAAAATAGGATGTTGAGTAAAGGGGGGGGGGAATAAAAAGCGTAGAACCTCTAGCAGAGGCCGGCACCTGGTATGCGCTCTGCTGTCTGTCTGTTAAAGATAATCCTGGGCGCCCCCCATTTCTGGCATACCGCGGGCTCCGTACAAAAATTTCACCAATCCTTCGGGGCCCCCCTACCTCCCCCGACCCAATCGTGGCACAGCTGGGTGTAATATGCAAAGTCTTGATAAACTTACGTAGAATATTTAAAACTAGTCAGCATAGAAACGACAACAGAACTTGAGATTTTCAGAACGTAAAGGAGTATGTAGAAGTTATTACACGGAGAAGACTGTACGTTCTGTTACAGCGTCAATCCATGTAACCAGATGTAACGTATTGACAAGTACTTTGTTCACTTTTTTTCTCTTGACGCAGCATAGTAAGACAGAAATGTAGTCGCGGAACACACTTTAAGAACCGCTTGCATGTACCGCAGCCGTGGATCTCTTCTTACGCTGGGATCCAGCGTCATGTAACAGCCTAAACCCTGCAATATATAGAAATTTGGTTCGTTCCTAATAGCAAACACGCAGACCGTCAGAAGACATGCGACGAACTGCTGTACAGGGAAATAATCGCTGTTTGTTCTGAGATCCACACACAAAAAATACACTGTGTGGGCAGAACGTAGAGTTGTTGAATGTTAAACTGGCGGTACATATAGTGACCACTGGGCTCATAATTGGCAAATTCACCTTGGCTATACCTTAACCCTTTAGTTGCAAGGGATAACCTGAATTACATATAAAGATCCAGTCCGTACCGCACAGTAGACACACTCCGTCTTGGTTATAAAAACAAGTCAGTTAACGCTGTATAGGGAAACAATCGCTGTTTGTTCTCAGATCCACACAAAACACATAAATACACTGTGTGGGCAGAACGTAGAATTGTTGAATGTTAAACTGGCGGTACATATAGTGACCACTGGGCTACAGAGGGTTAAATC
>Ga0123354_10015891_pt1 | contig 11781 bp, 6 predicted proteins | sample TergutLab28metaG_2_FD_97872 | JGI IMG/M metagenome (GOLD analysis project Ga0123354, IMG submission 97872) | Labiotermes labralis P4 segment gut microbial communities from Petit-Saut dam, French Guiana - Lab288 P4 | ecosystem: Host-associated > Arthropoda: Insects > Digestive system > Gut ... | reverse complement strand
CTTCCTGTTAAGCAGGGCGAAACTACTGTTCTTGACAGAGACACATGGCTAACCTGGGCAAATGACCCCATTGCAGCTGTTGTAGGCGCCAACGGTATCCCTTTTGGAATATATCACAGATATACTCCCGCCGATCTTACAAGTTACGTAGGGCAATCTATCACTAAAATAAAGTATCAGCCCTACAATCACCCTGATGGTCCAACTACCTTTTCTACGAACCCAAAGCTACAGGTTTATGTGGGCGGTTCTGTTATAGGCGGCGTTTATAACCCCGGAACCTTAGTGGTAGATCATACCGTTGCTACTTATACTTTCAATACTGACCAAACTATTGAGTTACCTACATCTGTTTTAATTACCGGAACTGAAGAAGTTTGGATTGGAATTTTCTATACAACAACAGGTACTACAGGATACCCCGGTTGTTCTACAGCTAGTTCTGGAACGGGAAGTTATATTGAAGGAAAATCAAATATTTTCTATATTGGAGGTTCTTATAATGAATGGGGTCCCTCTTCCGAAATGTTTAACCCGCCGAATAATAAGCACTGCTGGACACACGCAGCATTTGTGGAATTAATAAATGTAGGCGGCGATTGCGACCCCGCTACGAACTTAAATGCAGCTTATAATGAAGGTTGTAATGCAGCCGTATTAACATGGGATGCACCGGCAAAAGGTAAAGTGCTTCAAACTCCCATTCAGCAAGAAAAAATTGAAAGACAAAAAGCAAATACCCCTAATGACTTTACAAGAATTAGCGCCTCTACTCAAGAAGAAATTATTGAAGGAGAACCCTTTAGAGGACCTACTAGTGATCTTTATTATGGACTAGAACAACAAACACAGTGGTATAAAGGTACTTTATCAAATTTCAACGGAACACTATTAGGTCCTTCCGGAAGAAATATACAGGCTTCCGAATATATTAACGGTACCCTTTATGGGGTTTCCTATTCCAGTGGCAATCAGTTTGGTACGATAAATCAAACCACCGGCGCCTTTACTATTATTAAGGCGGGTTTTGATTTTGATGCTGTGAGTATGTGCTATAATCCCACCAATGGCTTAACCTATTGTTTCCCATGGGGAGGCGGCTCTTTTGGAACCGTTAATCTTGCAAACGGAGAATGTACCAATGTGGGCACCATTCAACCTACCGGAAATACCGGTACTCTGTTTGCAGCTATTGATAATGACGGAGTATGTTATGCCGTAAGAAATACTACCGGTCAATTCGGAACAGTAAACTTAGCCACCGGCGCCTTTACACTCATAGCTACTTTTCCAGGAATTACTACTTCCGGCGTTCAAGAAATGACAATAGACCGTGAAACCAACGAAATCTACTGGGCAAAATCCGGAACCCCCTATAACGTATATAAAATTAACAAAACAACAGGTGCGATTACACAAGTTGGCATAATGGCTGGACAAGCTTACGTTTTCAGCGCGGCTACTCTTCCTCCGGAACCTTGCGATGCGGTTTCCAATCTGAATCTTACTACTTCGGGCAGTAGCGTAACATTAACATGGACGGCAGCGCCCGGTTCCCCAACAGGCTATAAAATTGACTATGATGGTGGTGACTTAACAACAATTACTACAACTTCCTATACCCATAATAGCGTTCCGGACGGATTGCACACGTACACCGTTACGGCGCTTTACCCCGGTTCCTGTATTCCATTCGGTGTTACCAAAACCATCATTGTGGGCGATATGTGTATGTTTAAAATTGTGATGCAAGGTGATGCAAACGACAGCTGGAACGATGGAATGGGAGGTTCCTGCTCTATTGACGTTATTTCCGGTAGCACTACTTATGGCACAGCAACTATGCCCTACGATTCTTATGATGCTACCTCTTTCATTGTTGTTCCTTCAGGAGAGTTGAAATTCTCTTGGATTACCACAGGTGGCTATCCCAATGAATGCCAATTCCAAATTTACAACTCGGCAGGAACAGTGATCCACTCCTCGTCCCCCAGTTCCGGTCACGGTGGTAGTGGCATGACCGGAGTTTCCGGCGTGTTCTTTACTTATGAAAATGATTGCGAGGGCGGAACCCAACCCGGCGACAACCTTTACAATATTTATAGAGGTACCACCCTTATCCAGTCTAATTATGCTTCAACCACATATACCGATGCAGATGTTAATTCTTCTGTAGCGAACACGTGGTCGGTTAAAGTGGCTTGCGAAGAAGGCGGAGAATCTGCTGCAGTAAGCAAAACATTAGACCCTTGTGAAATACCAGGCGATTGCTACCCCGCAACGAATCTCAACGTTACTTATACTGCTGATTGTAAAGCCGAACTAACTTGGAATGCACCTGGAAAATCTGTTATTTCCAGTCGTATTAGCATTAATTTAGACGAAAAACCTTCAACTATGCAAAGATCTGCAAATACAAGCAAAGGTATCACAAATGAATTTAATAATGTAAGTAACAACTCTTGTGTGCTTTCTAATGCTACCCAATCAGGGTATAATGCTAGCAAAGGCACTTTCTTTGATGGTGCAGAAGATCATCCCGATTTTGCTGTTAATTCTACCGTAAACGGGTGGAGCTATATTGATGTTGATGGTAGCGACGTTTGGGGAATGGAAGATCAAAATCACAATGAAATTTATTGGCCCAATTCAGGTGATCCACAAGCGTTCATTGTTTTCAATCCAAGCAACACAGAGCCATCATTAGGTGACGATCAGGCTCTTGCTCCCCATACCGGTAATAAGTTTTTTGCGTGTTTTGCAGCTATTCTGCCCGGAGATGGTGGAACCGGTCCTAACAACGACTGGATGATAAGTCCTCTATTGGAGAACCCTACACATCTTTCTTTCTGGGCAAAATCATATACCGCAAATTATGGATTGGATAGATTTAAAGTAGCATATTCTATAACAGGAACTGCGATAAGCAACTTTACTTTCTTAACCACTTCGTATGTTTCAGCACCGGCAACGGCATGGACACTATATGAATATACTCTTCCTGTAGGAACAAAATATATTGCAATCAATTGTGTTTCTAATGATTCATTCATACTTATGATTGATGATATTACAATTACAACATCAGGAGATGATCCAAACAAATACAATATCTACAGAGATGGTGTCCTTGTAAAAGCCGATCACACTTCAACCTCTTATACCGATTCAGGTTTTGATATTTCACAAGGACATGAATGGTCTGTGAAAGTGGTATGCGAAGAAGGCGGATTATCTGCTCCTGTTACCAAAGCAATAGATACGCCTTGTACTCCTTCCGGTGAATGTCTCCCCGCTACACTTAATGATATCACTATTGCGTCGAATTGTAACCAATTAACATGGAATATGCCTGCTAAAAGAGGTGAAGTTACGATTACACAAAGTTATGGACCCGGTACTGGAGTTATCGGTTCCACAGGTTCGCTAAGCTTCGGAGTTTATAATCGCTTTAGACCTGAAGATTTAGTGGCTGTTAATGGTGGAGAACTTACTAAATTTGTCTTTGTTCCAGGAATGGGAGATACTCAAGGCGGAGAACCTCGTCATAATTATACTATACGCATTTACCAAGGTGGCTCATGGAGCGCTACTCCGGGTGAACGTACACCGGGTACATTAATCTTTAGCCAACCTCTAAATAATGACGAACTGGATTTCGACAGCGGAAATGATAATATCATTATGCTAACAGAACCTATCATTATTGATGCTTCCCAAGAACTTTGGATCGGATACTGGTGTCAAGCAACCTCTCCGGGAGGATATCCTGCCTTAACAGATGTGGGCCCAAGAAAAAGCGGACTCGGTGATGTAATGAACTATCAGGGCTGGACAACCCTTTATGATGTATTGTCAAGTTCGCCTTACAATTGGTATATGCAAGGTAAGGTTCAAATTACCCCTCCCACTTTTAACATCTACCGCGATGGCGTCAAGATAGTTAACGCATTTGAAGGAACTACTTACTTAGATTGTACCTTTACACCGGCTCCATCAATATGCTATCAAGTTGAGGTTATTTGCCCGGACGGTTCTGTTTCTGATTTGTCAGAACAAAAATGTACGGATCATTGGACTGTTAAAGAAAATGGAAAAACATCATTCTCTATTGTTCCCAACCCAACAAGACACAACATCACGGTTACTGCCGATAATAGTTTCCATACCATTGAAGTGGTTAGTTTCTTGGGACAAGTGGTTATTTCTCAACCTAATGATAGAGAATATGCTTCTATAGATGTTTCGAACTTATCTAACGGCGTTTATTTTGTTCGCATTATTTCCGAAAACGGTACAAACGTTCAGAAATTTGTAAAACAATAATTGGCAATTTATAATTGACAATTGAGAATTGATAATTAAAAGGCTCTCTAAAAAGGAGCCTTTTTTTATTTTCCTCTAAAAATTACCTCTAACCCCAAAACTCCTTAACTTCTCAACTTCTTAACTCCTTAACTTCTATCTTAATTTACCAAAAAAATATTATGTATATATCCGGAATACAACAAATAGGAATAGGAACAACGAATCTTTACGAATCTTGGAAATGGTATTCCGATATTTTTGGAATGAATATCCGCATTTTAGAAGATGACACAGTAGCGGAACGCATGTTGCGCTATACGGGAAATAAGCCCCAAAAACGACATGCCGCCATTACCATAAATATGCAATGCGGTGCAGGTTTCGAAATTTGGCAATACTCCGAAAGAAAACCGCAAACTATTGATTTCGAAATTCAAGTGGGAGACCTCGGCATCTTTTGTGCCAAAGTGAAAAGCAGAAACGTGAAACTTTTGCACGAAGAGATGCTGAAAAAATATTCCAATATTAGTCCGGTTCTTCTTTCTCCGGACGGAATGCCTACATATTATATATATGATCCTTTCGGAAACTTTTTTCAAGTGGTAGAAGATTCCTATATTTTTTCAGACTGCAAAAAAAATACCGGTGGCTGCATCGGCGCACAGATCGGCGTGAGCGATATGGATCAAGCATTAACCGTTTATCGCGATCTTTTGGGATACGACACTATTGTATATGACCATACCGGCATTTTTGAGGATTTTGCCTTTATGAGAGGCGGAGAGCAAAAATACAGGCGTGTGTTGTTGAAACATTCTGAAAATAGGGTAGGGGCTTTTTCGGAATTGTTTGGTTATAGCCAAATTGAATTGGTGGTTGCTTTAGAGAGAACCCCCAAAAAAATTTATGAAGGACGATACTGGGGCGATCCGGGTTTTATTCAAATCTGTTTCGACATCACAAACATGAAAGAGTTCAAACAGTTATGTGAGGAAAAAGGATTTTCGTTTACCGTGGATAGTTGCCCCAGCGGCGAAACATTTGATATGGGAGATGCAGCAGGGCATTTTACATACATTGAAGACCCCGACGGAACCCTCATTGAGTTTGTAGAAACACACAAAATACCGGTACTCAAAAAACTAAATTTCTACATTAACCTCAAAAAAAGAGACCAAGCCAAACCCCTACCTAAAATTCTGCTGAAAGCGTTAGGGTTTAATAAGGTAAGATTTAATAGTGGTTAGTAATTAAGAATTAACAATTAAGAATTAAGAGAACTGATAACTGATAATCTTAAATCTTAAATCTTAAATCTTAAATCTTAAATACTCCCAAGTAAAACCTTTTCGTAGTTCAACAATCTCTTCGGGTGTGCCGGTGGCAATGATTTCGCCTCCGTGGCGTCCCCCTTCGGGTCCCATATCAATGATATGATCTGCCATTTTTATTACTTCCATGTTGTGTTCAATTACTAAAACGGTGTTTCCTTTGTTCACAAATCGGTTGAGCAAATCCATCAGAATGGAGATATCTTGGAAATGCAAGCCGGTGGTGGGTTCATCCAAGATATAGAAAGTAGTTCCGGTATCTTTTTTCGAGAGTTCTGCGGCTAACTTAACGCGCTGCGCTTCTCCTCCTGAAAGCGTAGTGGAAGGCTGCCCTAAGCGGATATAACCTAACCCTACTTCCGCGAGTGTTCGCAATTTTTGTACAATAAACGGTATCCCTTCAAAGAAAGCGAGTGCTGTATCAATATCCATCTCTAGAACATCGTTAATTGTCTTTCCTTTATAGCGAATTTCGAGTGTTTCGGCGTTATATCGCTTTCCATTGCACTTGTCGCAGGTAACATAAACATCAGGGAGGAAGTTCATTTCTATAGTTTTCACACCGGCGCCGCTACACTCTTCGCAACGCCCGCCGGTAACATTAAAAGAGAAACGTCCGGGTTTATAGCCACGAATTTTCGACTCCGGCAGTTGCGCAAACAGTTGACGAATATCATCAAACACCCCAATATAAGTGGCAGGGTTAGAGCGCGGGGTTTTTCCAATAGGCTGCTGGTTGATCTCTATTACTTTGTCAATATATTCCAACCCTATAATCTCTCCGAAAGGCAGCGGCTTCTTTTCACTTTTATAAATATGACGGTTTAAGATGGGATATAGTGTTTCATTGATCAAGGTAGATTTTCCGCTTCCGGAAACACCGGTTACACAAATCAGTTTTCCCAGCGGAAACACAACTGTGATATTTTTTAGATTATTACCTGAACAATTTATCAAGGTAATAAAGTTGCCGTTTCCTTCCCGTCGGGTTTTGGGAACAACAATCTGTTTTTTACCGGTTAAATAGTCTGCGGTTAAAGAATTTGAATTTAGTATTTCATTAAAACCTCCTTGTGTTACAATCTCTCCGCCGCGTTCGCCGGCAAAAGGACCAACATCCACAATAAAATCTGCTGCCCGCATCATATCTTCATCGTGTTCCACCACAATAACAGAGTTTTCTGCATCGCGCAGATGTTGCAGCGATTCTATCAAGCGCCGGTTGTCGCGCTGGTGCAGCCCTATGCTGGGCTCATCCAAAATATAGAGCACATTTACCAACTGCGAACTGATTTGTGTGGCTAACCGAATACGCTGTGCCTCGCCACCCGCCAGCGATTTTGCCGAGCGATTTAACGACAGGTAGGAAATACCCACATCGGTCAAAAACCGAAGACGCATTGAAATTTCGCGTAGAATCTCATGTGCTATTATTTGATGGGTTTCATCAAAATACTCACTACAAGTAGCAATCCATTCCGAAAGTTCGGAGATATCCATCATTGCTAAATCGGAAATAGAGTTGTTTCCTATCTTAAAACACAACGATTCTTTCTTCAGTCGGGAGCCTTTGCACACCGGACACTCTGTTTCATTAACAAATTGGTTTACCCATTTTCTTAATGAGGCAGGTGCCGATTCAAAGTCGAAATTATTCATAAAGTTGACAATTCCTTCAAAGTTTATTTTTTGCGGAGAGAGTCCGGTAAATTCCGATTTTATATAGATAGGTTCTGTTGTTCCATATAAAATAATATCCAAGATTTCATCTCCGAGTTTGTCAATGGGGTCGTTTAAAGAGAAGTTAAATTTTTCGGATAGTGCGTTCAGTTGTTTAAACATGGAAGAGTTTTTTGCGCTACCCAGCAAGGCAATTCCGCCGGCATTAATAGAGCATTTTTTATCGGGGATAATTTTTTCCAAATCCATTTCGGTAATATAGCCTAAACCGCTGCATTTGGGGCACGCTCCGTATGGCGAGTTGAAAGAGAATGTGTTAGGTTCCGGTTCTTGGTAAGAAATACCCGAAGTGGGGCAAATTAAATGGCGGCTCAAATTTCGGGTTTCCCCGGATAAAACATCCAATACTACAATTGTTCCTTTGCCGTGTTGCAGTCCCAACCGTAAACTGTTGGTTAAGCGCTGCAGAGCCGACTCTTTCATTTCAAATTGATCAATCACGATATCAATATCGTGAATTTTATACCTGTCTAATTGAAGATTAAACGATAGCGGCACAATTTCTCCATCTACCCGCGTTTTGGTGAATCCTTTTTTTCTAATATTTTCAAACCACTCTTTATAATGCCCTTTTCTTCCGCGAACTACCGGAGCAAGCAGGGCGATAGTTTTATTTTTGTAACCATTTGTGATAATTTCTATCAATTCGCGTTCGTGGTAACTTGCCATCTTTTCGCCGGTTACATAAGAATAAGCCGTAGCACATCGTGCGTACAACAAGCGCAGGAAGTCGTAAATTTCGGTTATAGTACCCACTGTAGAGCGCGGGTTTTTGTTCACTGTTTTTTGTTCTATAGCGATAACCGGATTCAAACCTGTGATTTTCTCCACATCGGGGTGTTCCAAATTCCCAATGAATTGGCGGGCATACGCTGAAAATGTTTCCATATAGCGGCGTTGTCCTTCGGCATAAATGGTATCAAATGCCAAAGAAGATTTACCGCTCCCACTCAAACCTGTAATCACAATCAACTTATGCTGCGGCAGTGTGAGGGAAACATTTTTGAGGTTGTTTTCCCGTGCTCCGGTAATGCAGAGTTGATCTTCAGAAAAGGTAGGAGTTGTCAAATTGTCTATTGGCGCAAGTGCTCTATCGAGTGTGTTTTGCTTTATTACGGTTAATGCCACTTGAATATATTTCGTGTACTTTTATTACATTTCTGTTTTTGAATACAGAGTTTTAGAACATTTTACAATCTCCTTTACCCATAAATAAACTACCAAAGGCATTACAACAACTATTAACTTGTTATAATTGAATGCACGAACAAAATCTAACTGTACGGAAGCAATCACCGCTTTTGTAATACCACATCCATAACATTCAATTCCAAACAAATTTTTGAATAAACAGATGGAATGTTTGCCTTCTAACTCGTTTAACGACAATACAGAAATTATAAATGGCAACAAAAAAAGCACACATAATTTGCATATTAGCAAACGCTTTTTCAAGTTTCTTCTATCTGTTCCCATTTCTTGCCATCTTTGCGGGTGTCGTTACACCAGCATCGTTACTTCTGTAAACTTCTTATAGTTATAGTTTTTAGTTCTGTTTATGGCTGAAAAAATATCTACAAGCCACCAAATTCCGCATCCGTAGCATGTGACTATTTTCAAAATGCCAAGCCCAATATCATCTAACCAAAATCTTTCCCAACCGAGTAAAATAGCAATGAGTAAAATTGTGGTAGGTTTTTGAAAGGTTGTACCTTGAATTAAATAAAATTTCGAGTCGTCCATTTGCTCTAATTTCTGCTTAATTGTCGATAGATCATGTGGATTGAAATTCTCATGATTTAATCCGATAAACATGTCAACTTTTTGTTGTTCCATATATTAAAATTATTAAGTTTTGCCTCCACTTACGGCTATTGGCTTCTCCTTTGATAGTGAACCATTAGGTTACAGACTTGCCGCAAAAATATATTTTTTCTCAATGAAAGCAAATCTTAAATCTTAAATCTTAAATCTTAAATCGTAAATCTTAAATCTTAAATCGTAAATCGTAAATCGTAAATCGTAAATCGTAAATCGTAAATCGTAAATCGTAAATCTTAAATCCTTTGCCTTACTACTTCAAACAACACAATGCCCGTAGCCACCGAAACATTAAGCGATTCAATCGTTCCCACCATCGGGATTTTTATCGAATCGTTACATTCTCGCAGATAATCCCACGCAATTCCTTCATATTCATTACCCATAATAATACAGACAGGTTGGGTAAACTCCTTATTGAAGTACATTTTTTCAGCTCTTTCATACACGCCAATTATCTCAATTCCTGAATCTTTTAAGAAATTAATTACCTCTACCAAATTTGAATGCCTACATATTGGTACCCTTAGCAGCGCACCGCTGGAACTCTTTACGGCATCTTCGTTGAGTTGGGCGCCTCCTTTCAATGGCAACACAATAGCGTCCACACCGGCACATTCTGCCGAGCGGGCAATAGCGCCAATATTGCGCACATCAGTAACCTTGTCTAAAATAACGATAAAAGGAGTACGACCTGATTCAAAAACAGTAGGCACAATATCGAAAATGCTCTGATACTCAATGGCAGATAAAAAGGCAACCACACCTTGGTGATTTCCCCGCGTAATTGCGTTTAGTTTCTCTACCGGCACATATTGAAACGGTATTTTATGATGTCTCACTTTGATAAAGAAATCTTTAAACAAAGCTCCTTGAAGGTTTTTCTGAATCAAAACTTTGTCAATAGTTTTCTCGCTTTCAATAGCTTCAAGAATGGGGCGAAAGCCGTAAATGGTGGTTTCTTGCATTGATTTTCTTTTTTCGGCAAAAATACAACTTTAATATGCTTCTTGTCAATAGTGCTAACTTTTTCTTTATTACATTCTCCTATTTTTCCTAAACACTAATAGATTATCTATCCGTATTCTTTTTTATTTGATTTTCAAAACACTCTCTCTGCAAAACGATTGAAGTTTCTTGTTGTGTTGAATCGGTAGAACGGCGCACGTACGCGGCTGCTCGTATTTTACGTCCGTGCGCGGTTCTCAGTGTTTCTACAAACTGCCGGATAGATGGTTACGTTGCCTTTTTGTTCAGGGGTTCCGAAGGAGGTATTTGCATTGCTCAAAAGTTATGTGATATATCTTGTTCTTTATTTCACTACCTTTTTTTGTTTAAAAAATTAGATTTATCCCAAATGCTTTTCAACTTATGCTTTGGCTTTTCTTTTTTCTAATTCGTCTTCAACTGCTTTGGGAACGCACACTTTATCCACATGATTGAAGTATGTGCCTAATGCTTTTGCCAAAACCAATGCAATAGGAATGCCAATAATGGAAATGAAAAGACCCGCAATTTGAAGTATTGTCACAATTGCAAGGATAAGCCCAAAGGGAAAATAAATGATTCTGACAATAATACCGAATGTTTGCCATAACTTGTTTTGGTCTTTCTTCAAATTCTTTTAACTGATCATTGCTGATGAAAAAAGGGGGCAAAAGAAATCTTGATAATTGAATAAGACCAAGACCAATTGGCGCTCCAATTACAGTAATAACTAACAATCCGCCAATCAGAAACGTTACTAACGCTTATAAAAAGCCCAAAAATGGGATGTGCCATAAAATGATACCTAATGTACGCATATAATATTTTTTTTTAATGATTATTTTTCTTTAATAGCATCATATTCAGATTTTCCGAGACTTTTGTCCATCAATTGAAGCGTTGGAGTATATTCTGTTCGGGTAACTTGAGTACTTTTTCCATTAACTACTGTATATCTACCGGTTCCTACCTCTTTTGCAGTATAACTCGCACGTACATAATACGTTTCTCCAGGTTCAAAATTAATTTGAACTTGTGCTTTTCTTCCTTCAATTGTTGCTGATACTGTTTTTTTTCCAACGTTTTTGACAGTTACTATTTTTTTCCATTTATTTTCTGTGCGACCAACTAATAGGTTATCAAGATAAACATCATAACGTTTCGTGTTCGTAGTTGAAAAATTAATTGTCCCTGTCCATTTTGGCGTTTGATGATAAATATATAGCGTAGCCGGTTTATCTAAATCGGCAATTTTTCTATCTACATAAGCGGCATTTTCTGGTTTTAGATTACGTGCATCTCTGTAATCATCTTTAGCATGTTCGTATCGTCCTTGTTTGGCATTTCTTTCAGCAGACGCAATGGCTTCATTATATAAACGTTCTCGCTCCGCTGTTTGGCGTCTTTGCTCTTCCACTTCTTGTTCTAGCTTTTGTGCAGCAAGCATTTTTTCTTTTTTATCTTTTTCGGCAGCAATTAACTGCTTAATATTGCCAATTTGCTCATCGATAAAATCTGCTTTTTCGGGATTGAGAGCAAGTGCTGTTAAATAATCTTCCTTTGCCAGCTCGTAACGTTGATATTCAATGTTTCT
>Ga0123354_10015890_pt1 | contig 11782 bp, 8 predicted proteins | sample TergutLab28metaG_2_FD_97872 | JGI IMG/M metagenome (GOLD analysis project Ga0123354, IMG submission 97872) | Labiotermes labralis P4 segment gut microbial communities from Petit-Saut dam, French Guiana - Lab288 P4 | ecosystem: Host-associated > Arthropoda: Insects > Digestive system > Gut ... | reverse complement strand
CACGGAAATGTTACAGTACGTGTTATGTACAACTCCTTGCTGTTCTTAGTAATTGACCAACTTAATGCATAAATTCTTATTTTATAATTTAATAAGTTCATTATATTCCTCTGCATGTTTCGAGAACATAGTGATCGAAACATGTAGAGGAATATAATAAACTTATTATAAAACAAGAATTTGTGCAGTAAGTTGGTCATTTACTAAGATTATACTGAGATGCACGGTCAGCAAAACATCAAAATCCTTGCTGTTGTCATTGTATCACATTATTTCATGTTATTTTGGTTCCATTTTTTCTATTGTATATATGGTTGCATGTTTTGTATGCTTTTGTTTAATTTTGTGAGTTATGGATTTCTATTGTTATATTTATCTATTCTTATTGTTATGTATGTTCTGTTCTGTATCGTGCCAGCTGGCACTCTTCGGCTACCCTGACTGAGTTTTTTTCCGTGCTTTTTTCTTAGTTGTAAGGCAAAAACCAGGGTATATCTCGCAAAGACGGGGCACGGCCCGCACTCTTCCCAATTAGTTATTGTGTTGTTCTATGTATTGTTTGTGTGTAAATGTGTACTGTACTACTGCCACCGGGTGTCAGCCCAGTTGCAGTAAACAAATATATCAATATCAACATCGAACCTCCAGCGTTTCGGCCCACGGAAGATCAGGGTTGCCAACAGAAACTGAAATCGCCCTAACGACGATAAGCAATACAAACATTTAACCCACTGACAGTATAGTTGCTGGTTTAATTGTACTGAGAGAAACTTAAGCAGAATTGGCTTTGACGTTTAATTTACTGACAGAAAATTTACGTTTCCAGATTTAACATTGTTGACGAAAAGTAAATTGAACAAAAATATTTAAGGTATTTTGAGGTATCGTTCTACCGTAATATTGACAGATGGTAACGGAGGTTGGATTCTGAGTTTCATTTTATTGACACTGGCTCAATATCAGTTAAAATACTACTGCAGCAAGGTTTCGTTTCGTTGAGAGTCACAGAGGTTAATTAACGGGGGTTTCATTTTACTGACACATACTTCGGGGTTTTCTACTTCAATCACGTTTCCGACGTCCGCAAATGCGTCACGTGACACCTCTTAAGCTTCCTGTACACAGCTTTCTTACCTGCGTTCCAAACCGCATGTTAGCAACAGTCAGTGCATGTCGTTGCCTTATTTATAATGTGACTTCAACGCCAGCCAACCAGAAATTTATATTACGATTAAGTCAACACACTGTGCTGAAACTGAATTTTGCTTTTGCTACAAATATGTGTCTTTCTGCAATACATCTTGGTGCATGTGCAGCAGCATACAGACCTAAAGCAAAGGAGTTCAATCACTGCACTATTCTAAACTAGACCCGCTACTCCAACTCTTTCATTGTTAATGAGGTCTATTAACGTACATCTAGCAGTTCATCCCAGGAAACTCATCTACCCTTCGTCCATTTTCTATTTGTCTTTGCGGAATATACAGTTCATATTTACACACCAGGGCTGCAGTAGTAACTTTACTTGCGTGTTAGACGGAGGGCAGGCCACTGAGCCCTTCAATGGGTGGAAATTTCATTCGCCCCCAATGACACATCTACGACAAACAGCCTACGGCTTAACGCGGAGTCCGAACCGTGTTTTTATCCGATATTCTCCACGTTCACACACTTTTAGTCTCTAATAGGGGTCTATAATGTGGCTTCTCTCCTGTGCGAATTAAACATTTTTCAGGCACTGATTAAATTAAAAAAATACCTTCAAGTCATGTAAAGAAAATGCGCTTGCTTTCCCGTGTGTACTGTCGCAATCCTAGGATTACTATTGCCAGTGCGTCCCCCGTCACTGCCGTTTAACCTTTTGGCATCGGAATTATTTTTTTTTAAATTTTAGCACACCTGTATATAAAATGTGAATAATACAGGAACCAAATACGTTAGAATTATGAAACAAACTGCATTTTTAAGATAAAAAGAAGGGGAGTATATACAATGTTTAAAATATTCAGTACCTGTATTCGTTGAATAAATATATAAAATGCAACTTTAGAGTTTAGCGGTGCGGTACGACCACTATAGTTGACATTAGGCGTCTAAAGGTTAATGAATTTAACCCCTAGCTGTGCGGTAAGTGTGTACAGACTTCGCTGTCTCCGTAACCGACAATAATAATTTATTCACAGTACAAGTGGAATGGGGTACATCAGTCAGTAAACTTCCTAGAATACGAGATGAACGATCGCTAAATAGGGGTCCAATTCCCGGCAAAGGCAAGAGGGTTTCCTCTTCTCCGTCCGGACCGGCTCTGGGAAATCTCAGCCTACAGACGAACTGGTAACGAGGAGGGGTGCGGGACTTTGAGCGAGATTAATCAGACGGAAAGTGAAAGCTGACTACTCATTTTGGATGAAGCCATCCCGTTGTGTAATTTTATATTCACTTTATTAATATATATTTCCGTCAACACAACTATATAATAAAAACATAAATTAATGCGACATGTTTCTACTTAAAAAGTCATCTTCAGGCTAAGCTAAGTTAAGCTAAGCTAAGAACCCAGGAAATTAGCACACGTCACATACTTGACCCTAATATAATTACAATAGTATAATAGATATAAGTCACGTTATGTACATGGTACGAATCACAGCAAAAATTGTAAGCCATATGGGATCCCAAATGCGCGTAGCCACACTGTAAAGAATTTCATGGTTCTTAGCTTAGCCTGAACATGACTTTATAAGTCGAAACATGTCGCTGTAACATGTTTTTATTACATAGTTGTGTTGACGGAAATAAAATATTAATAAACTGATTACTCACGTTCAAGTGCCGACATTAAAAATGGGCCAATCTAATACTCCGACCCTCTTTCGTTTTCACGGCTTCATGCTACTTAAGCACAGAGAATTTTTAAAATTAATTCACAATAATTTTCATTTATTTCTTGTAGGCCCATGTGAAGCTTGACGTTGAAGTTGCACGTTGTGGTCTTCTGGCTTACAGAATCATGCAGCTTGGTACGAGGGCACCAGCGTTTTGGGGGAACGTGCCGCTTCCACTTGCACTGTGATGTAACCGGCCACGACCGCATTTTGGAAAACGCCTGCCCTGATAATGAAGTTGGTGAGTAGCGACACTAAGGGTGTCATAACTTGGAAAACCACAACGTGATTAAGTTTTGTAGTTCGTAGACACATACTGGCAAGTTAACAGTTTCGTAAATGTCTCAGTTCTCCTGATTACGGTGAAGGAAATTAAAACATCCTTGAGAATAAACGAGCAGAATTTGAGAAATTGTTCAGTATTCTTGTGCTTTATCGATGTTACGTTTTTTCTGTTGCTTAAACTGTCTACAGTAGGGATGGAGGGAAACTGTCTCAGAGGGGAAATACGAGGCACGTTTTTAAAGTAAGGTCCGGCCAGCCATTAAAAATAACACATAAGAGATAACATTTATTTATCACAGGCAAAAAGGCATCTACATATTTACCATATTTTTCCACATAGTCCCCTCCGACCTCCACGCATTTTTGGTATCGTGGCACCAGCTTCCTTATTCCAGTGTCAATGAAGTCCGCCGCCAGCTACTTGAACCATGTGGTAACGCCTGTCTTCAGTCTATCGTCGTCTTCAAAGTTTTGGAATGCAAGCCATTTCTTTAGATGCATGAATAGGTGGTAGTCGCTTGGCGCGAGATCGGGGCTGTAGGGCGGGTGGTCAAAAACTTCCCAGCGAAATTGTTGCAACAGTTGAGCAGTTCGAGCTGCGGTATGAGGTCGCGCATTGTCATGCAAAAACACAATCCCACTGGACAGCATTCCACGTCTTTTGTTTTGAATGGCCCGTCTAAGTTTCCTCACAGTTCCACAATAAGCATCGCCGTTAATTGTCAATCCACGTTCTAGAAAATCAATAAGCAAGATCCCCTTTCTGTCCCAGAAAACGGTGGCCATGATTTTTCTGACTGAAGATGCTTACTTGAACTTCTATGCTTTCGGGGACGATGAGTGGCGCCATTGCGTTGACTGTCGCTTTGACTCGATGTTTGTGTAGGAAATCCACGTCTCATCTCCAGTGACAATATGGTCAAAACACTGATCTCCTTCAATTTGATGGCGTTGCAAAAATTGATGAGCCGCAGCTGGCGGGATTATTTATCGCAGCGCACATTGTGATTCAGTTTTTCTTGACATAAAACAAGGATCGACCTGCGACAAAATGGCAGACATTAGCTAATGAACACATGTATGATCTTGCGCATGCGCGCTCCCGCACCGTACAGCCGATTGGCTGCAAATTTAAACCGGACCTTACTTTAAAAACGTGCCTCGTACAATACACATCCGGGGAAGACAAAATATTGGGGGACCAAGCAGTAAGTGAATCTTATAATCCGTGAGGCAGATCCTAGAGGCCTGAAACTTGAAGCAGAAGATGGAAGATGAGGAGGAGAAGGATAAACAATAAATAACAACTACATGTCAGCTATTTCGAGGTGCAAACCACCAATTCTTTCGAACACTCTTAAAATTATTGTTCACTTTACAGTTATTTATCCATTTGTTTGAATTTCCAGCCACAAAATTTTCGCTGATTTTCAGACACACATACGCACGAGTCTTTGCTCTTTTGGCTCATGAGGATTAGCATGTGGGAGCTAAGTTGTTCAGTGACGGCGTATGTGTTTCATTTTTTTTTTGGTAATATGTACATTTCTAATTAATTGCTGTTAATAAAGTGCAACGCCTACCTGAAACAAATTAGCAACCAATCCAAACGAAAAAAAAACACTGAAATTTGAGTGTAGGAATGCCGTAAAACTCGGCTCGTGTCATTATTATTGTTTGGTCCAGCCATTCAAACTGCTCTGTTGAAGTACTGAATCACAACAGCAGTGTATTTACTTTCATGGTATTTTTGGTTGACCTAGCAAAGTTAAGAGCTTATTTACGTCATTTTAAACGTGTTTCTAACACTGACACTGTTTAATGTATCTTTCCAAATGATAGACAGGCGCTAACTACACACTGCTGTTCGTTAATCATCAAGTATCCTTCGCCGTCCTTAAAGTTTCCCCTACGCACATCAGTGACCTTTCACGCACGGCCGATTTAAGAGACGCTGCATGCAGCACGATTTTTGGCAAGTCGAACAGTAGTCATGATGAGGTCTTGGAGTGAATCGTGAATCGAATGAATGAGTGTAATTCTGGTTCATTCATCAGGACACACGTGTTATCTTAAGCCTCCATTTCAGAAACAGCAACCGTGCCATCGGTACAAAGGAGGCATTACCAATAACTAGATGGAGAAATTTTCCAGAGAGCAATAAGAATTTCTAGGAAGAACTACAACGTTTTTATCCTTCAGGTGCTTCAACGGATATCTTGAGGCCAGACTAAACTATGAATTCATGATTACGCATTTTAAGGCTGTATTTTTGAACATAATCTTTACTGTAATTTTACGTTACATTTGTCCGTTAAAACACTAGATGCACAAATATATAATTCATAGATACAATTAGAATTATTATAAAATATTTAAAAATATTTAAAAGTGCTCCAACATGTTTCGGATCACAAGGGATCCATCATCAGGGAGCTTTATACAGTGCTTGGCTAAAATTACAGTAATGGCTGTATCGTGTCCGTTGATATGGACGTAATCGGTGTTATGGCAGCATATTTGCCCTGGTGCGTGTGTGTACTGCACAGTCTAAAAAAAAGTCGGTTGTTAAGCTAAAAATTTCCCAGTGTTTGAACGTGTTACGTGTGTTAGTCTATACAAAAATATTTCACACAGAGTTTATGACTGCTCTTACAGTCTGTCTCCAATCAAAGTTCGCATCTGTGGCGTTTATATTTCATTAGTTACGGTCATCGAAACGAATCTAAATATAACTGATAGGCGAGCGTCTGTTTGTTTTACAGAGTACAAAAAATTTCCCTTAACAAAAGTTTTTAGGGCTCCCGCACGCAATTCAGGATTCTACATTAAATGAAGATAGTCGCTTCCCTCTCGGAATTTCACTCAGCCTCCAATATGATTGCAGAAATTATAAAATTTGGGTGCTCCCTAGAAACATGAAGTCCGTGAACATTTTTATTGAAGTCTGTGTATTATTTCATAATTTATTGTTGGAGGTAGATAAACGCATAAGAAAAACATTACCATATACTCCAAAGCCGTGTGAAATTGAGCGGGTATAGCAAAACTTAATTTTATACACAATTTCGGATCGTTTCGGGGTACTGTGCAGAAGTACAGACAGGTGACTCTCCCACTGTCACGATGTAATTTTATTGTAAAACAGCACGTCACTTGTCAGTTGATAAAGCATAATGTTGCTGTGTTCAGCAGATCTATACTGCATTCTACAGCATGCACTGGAACTTGTCAATTTTGTGATGTCTTCTATTTAAAAAAAGAGTTTCAGGATGTACGCAATATAAACGTTCAACTGAACTGCTCCTGCACAAAGCTAAGAAAATTCGCTTGGAATCAGTGTCTGATCTGGAAACTCAGGTCACTTCAAAAATAAATGAGCGCATACAGGATTCGTTGGTTGCATATCCGGATGGAAAATACATATAAGTCTTGAAGATTTCGCAGCGACAGAATTCAATGAAATTTTCAAGGGCAGACAGCCGCCTCAGGATGTGAAAGTTCTCCGACGTTTCGGGAACACCGTCCTCATTTTCAGGGTTTGCTGGTGGTTTGGTAGCACCAAAACTGATGACTAGGTGTCCAAATGTGCGATGACATCACAACAAGAGCGAAGGGGGAAAGTCGTGAATGATAATTTGTAACTGATGGTGGCTGAAATAGCCGGAAAATGTGGTAGTATTGAATAAAAATCAAATATACAAGATCTATATAGTTGTATTATTCAGAGAGTAAAGATAAACAATTGGTATCAGTTATACGTTTTAGGTTCGGCATTGCTACTACACCTGCAAATGTGAAGAACTGATATTTGCTCAAGGAAGAACCCAACAATAATGCAGCATATTGAATTATGGCTGTTGTTTGACTGGTTTGCTACCAACGTGACACTGATTCGCCTCAGGGTTATGGCATTTCACCCTTCTGTTACGTAAGTGCACGACAGAACATCCGAACATGGTAAATTACCTTCTTGCAACAGAAAGCAAACAAGGTGCACCTTTTAGACTTGTTAGGAGACTTTCTAGCTAATACAGGATTCCTGCTACTCTCCGGTCGGCCTAAGGGCATTGGTCTCTGAGGATATAAGCATGATAATTGGTGAGAGTAGCGGAAACTCAGAAATGCTGCGAGTAGGCATTCTTTTATACAATTGTGGATAAAAAATTAATGTTTATCTGAAGAACATCTGCGTATTCCGGAAGGTTTACACGAAAACCACACAAGTAACCGTACCTCTGGCACTTCATCTTGAAGTGCTGTAGTAATGAGGAATTTCAGTCCTGTATAAACAATTAATTGTTCAAAGTCTTATTCCCCTCTACATAAATGTGCTCAAACTTCTTTCAGCTCCATAGAGACTTTTTAAATAAAACTCTTGTATCTATGAGTCGATACCTCTTGCACTGGGGACTGGGTGGGCACCAGAGCCGGATTGGACGCTCTGGAGAAAAATCGCTTCCCCTGAAGGGAAACGAACGATTTTCCAGATATCAAGCCCGTAGCATAGTCATGTAATGACAACTCTACATCGGATACCAATTTTACGTTTTTATACCCACATAATACAGGATTAGCGAAAAATCCCTAATGCACCCGTCGAAAGTAGGATATAGACTGGAGTGGAAGGCACAGTGAATGTGCAATAGTTACGGTTACAAGTGTAAGAATTGACTCCGACGAGAAATGTAGACACCGCGTCCATTGTCGTCACTTATCTTCTGAACTGTGAAACTAATTGAAAAATTGTCCTGAATGTAAAATATGTATTCTTCCTTTTGTACGAGTTTTTACGAAATGGCTTGTTTTTCGCTCAGGTAAGTGTAGCAACTTAAGGCGGATGTGCACACATCAGTACATACAGAATATCGCGTGAGGTGTCCACTGTTTTTTTTTCTATTTTAAATGAAATTAATATATTTGTATGACGATTTGTAACTGGTTACAAAGTTAAGTTTAAAGAAAACCTCTCTCGGCAGTTCTAATGTTCACTCGTATGGACGGATCGTCACAGCAGTTTGAACAGATACACTGCCGGTAAGTGCGGCACCTAAAATGGACATGACCATCAGTTTGTACGTCTGTGTGCGTTCATGTAACAGATCGTGGGACTGAGGAAATGTCGAGTTTAGAAAAGAAAGCAAGGATGACCCTCGGGTGCGACCTCTGATGTTAACTCGGTACATTGAGCCTGCCAGATGTTTCACATACACGAAGGTTAAAAGTGATCTCGAGTCTACAAGTTCAGTTGCACCACGCACAAATCAGCACTATGGCTACAGCACTCAACAGAAACACTTCTTTGTGTCTCGAAGCAGTTACTTTAAGTTCTTTATATTTACGACGATATTTTCCTCTGCCGCATCTAATTTTTATAGTGACGGTATAGTTGTCCCTATAATTAACTAAGATCTAAAGTTACTTCATCAACATGCCAGTGTAAATATGCCTCCATGTACTGTGGTTGAGTGTTTGTTGGTTTGTTTTTCTTTCTTTCTTTCTCATTCTGACCTCTGTCTATCTAAGCATTGTAGGTGTAGAGGGGTTATTGTTGTGCCTGATTACAATCAATGACACACACACACACACACATACACAGAGTCGGAAACCTCTGGACGAGTGATTGGCCCGACGCAGAAACCTCTACCCGACAACACAACACTCACAACAGACATCCAGGTCCTCGGTGGGATTCGAACCCGCAATCCCAGCAAGCGAGCAGTCGCAGCCTTAGAACGCACGGCTACAGGAATCGGCTCCATCTACTTACTCAACCGAAAACCCTCAAGATCTACGAAAGTTCCGGTGTATTAGCACACAGTGTTAACTTCTGACATTGATGGCGGTAATTTTTAAATTCATGTCCTGGCTGCTTTGTGGCCGAACTCCCGGTACTCTATGCCCAGGGGGCTGGGTGGACCTCAGAGCCGTGGTGAGAAAATATTTCTGCCGGGGACAGAACCCCGACAGTTAAGCACGTGGCCTAGAGGTCTCCCATATCTTTATTATAATATTTTACGTAGTTACAGTAAAATGAACACTGCAGCACGTAGTGTCTAAAATTATGAATTCGGCAGCAGAAAGGAAATACGAGCACTGCAAATTTAAATATCAACTTCCGGTCTTAGAATGCAAGTAGTTCTTGTTTTGGGCCTGTTAATTTTACACCCTGCTTTTTGCTGTAACTGCCCCTGACAATTTACACCATTTATTGGTTCATGGCCACCTTCTTTGTCGGTTTAATACGCTTTGGCTGGCTGCGCATTAGAACGCTGCCGGAATTCCACGAAACTTACGGTGCAGAAACAAGGCTGGGAGCCAGTGACGTCACTGCCAGCTCTCTCAGTCACCGTGCTCTCTCCGTTTGACATCACATATTTTATCATTATCAAAGATAGATAGAGATAGAGAGAGAGAGAGAGAGGTAAATCCACATCCTTTAGTGCAACCCCAGTGAAAAATCAGCGAGAGGCAATCAGTATTAAAAATGAATTAGGTATACTGAACCAGCATGAAGAACACAAACGAATTCCTTATATATGCCGTGTTCTTGGCTTAGCGGGGAGCCATGTAAGTAATATACGTAATGCAGGTGGAGATAAAGCAGGCCCATTGCAGGCCCTGGGGGTCCCAGGAGGTTGAGGCTCCCAGATTTCGAGACAAACTCCACATGAAGGTGGTAAGGTGGTCAGTCCTAAGCACCAAGCGCAATTAACCCCCAGATAATACTCCTGATAGTCATTTCTGTTAGAGGCTGACCCCAGGGCCAGAGTGCGGCCGGTAGGATAAAAAATTCCAGTGACACCATCGGGAATCGAAACCGCGACCTTCCGGCTTGTAGCTCAGTGCCTTAACCAACTGCATATATAGGAAGACATTATTGAAATGGAACTAACAGAAATAGGGTGGGAAAGTGGGATCCAAAATAGGGTCCACTGGCGGGTACTTGTGAGCACGGATTTAGACTTTCGGGTTGCATAAGAGGTGGGATATTTTATGCGACTGTCAGTCTGTGAAGAAAGACTTTGTTTCGTGGAGTTGCTTATTATTATTATTATTATTATTATTAGTGGTAGTAGTAGTATTTTAACAAAGGTACCGGGTCTTTCCCGGGGGTAAAAGGGTCGGGGCCTGGCTTTAACCACCCTCCCCACATAGTGCCGAGGTTAAAGAAAGAGTAGAACTATACTCCTACTCCCCTGTGGGCCTTCGTGGCCTGTTCTCGGGTGAACTTTACCTTATTATTATTATTTGCAACCCGCTATAAAGCGCATGTTCTGACTGTGCATGTTATCTGTGTACACTCTGTAAGCATCTTGTTCTCAACGCATTTTCACAGGCCTCATAAATTTCATACTCGGCGCTCGAATGGTTCGTTCGTTACGTCTGTTAAGAGCTAAAGCAAGGGTCTTCAACCGGCGGCCTGCCAGGTTGTATTATGCGGCCCGTGGCCACATTTGTAAACCGTGTGTACGCTATAAATTTAATTGGCCTACCGCTTACTTCTCCACTTACGGCCCGCGAACCTGCTCACAATAGGGCGTGTGCCCCTTTGCCGTAGCAAGGTTGGAGGCCCACGTTCTAAAGCTAAGTACGCACGTAACCCGCATGCGCCCCGTTGTTTTACATTTTACACGAATGTAGAAGAGCTGTATATTTATCGATGATATATTACCAGAACTTTTCAGCACCATAAATGAACCCTTCGGGGTTAAGTGGTTTAACCTTAAAAAGCTCCGCAGTACTGACGCACAACGTCTTTAACCCTTATCCTGCTAACGTGGAGAATATGGTGAGCTCCTAATAATGCCAGCAGATGGCAGATGGGATTTAACTTGGCGTTTAAAGGGTCAAACCTATTCTATGCATTCTGTATGATTATTACAGTAAACAAATATTGTTTATCTACGAAACGTTAACGCGTACATTTTCATACAGGAAGGACGTGCTGTCCGTTAGTTTGGTACTGAATCTTCATATAAACTAAAGTTAGTTTTCAAAGCACTGGGTAGCCCTAAAGCCATTCAAAACTCAAAAATTGCTGTTTTTACTGGTTGTAGAAATGTAAATAATACCAGGATACGGCGATCTGTGATGAACCAGTTCACACTGAAGTTTGGGAGAGTCTGGTGTTTCGTAAAGAGGAAGGATGTGTACTTGGTCGCTGGCATTGCGGGAGGAAAGGAAGCTGAGGGTGTTTGAGAACATGGTGTTGAGGAGAATATTTAGACCGAGGAGTGACGAGGTAACGGGGGAATGGAGGAGATTGCATAACGAGGAGCTAAGTGATCTGTACTCCTCACCCAATATTGTGCGGGTGATAAAATCGAGAAGATTGAGATGGGCTGGGCATGTGGCGCGTATGGGTGAGGAGAGGGGGGTGTATAGGGTCTTGGTTGGGAAACCGGAGAGAGGGAGACCACTGGGGAGACCTAGATGTAGATGGGTGGATAATATTAGGACGGATCTCCAGGAGGTGGGATGTGGGCATATGGACTGGATTGGGCTGGCCCAGGTTAGAGACAGGTGGCGGACGCTTGTGAGTGCGGTAATGAACCTTCGGGTTCCGTGAAATGCGGGGAATTTCTTGACTAGCTGCAAACCAGTTAGCT
>Ga0123354_10015888_pt1 | contig 11783 bp, 9 predicted proteins | sample TergutLab28metaG_2_FD_97872 | JGI IMG/M metagenome (GOLD analysis project Ga0123354, IMG submission 97872) | Labiotermes labralis P4 segment gut microbial communities from Petit-Saut dam, French Guiana - Lab288 P4 | ecosystem: Host-associated > Arthropoda: Insects > Digestive system > Gut ... | reverse complement strand
GGCATTTCACACCAAGTTAAATTTTTAAGGTAAGATTTGATTGGATATTTGAAAAGCTTAGACATTCCTAAATATTTTGTTTCAAGTTCCATCGAAATTCAACCACTATTAACAAAACTACATTATTTTGAATAGACTCCTGCACAATTTAGCTCAAAATTTAAATACCCCATACAAAAATCTTCCCACATCACAGTATGAACTGGGTTTTAAATGCCTCCACGCTGAAGGGTTAACACATCAAAACTAGTGATCATTTTGTGGATAACATACCAAGTTTACCTGTAACACTATCAGCAATACCATATATGTGTGTATTAACCCTTCAATGCTGAACGACTTCTAAAGACGTTGCGCAGTGAGGCCTTTAAATAGCTGAATGACTTCTAAAGACGTCGCAGTGTGTCAAAATTTGGAGGCGTTTTCTTCACTCCTATTCTGTTAACTGCTATGGCTTGCTATGATGCAGGACCCTTAAGGTCAGGCTTTCATTCAGGAGCCAGAATGTACTCCTTCCACCTCCTAAACCCCTCCACATACACCGATATATATGTAGACACTTAGTAACTGCTCATTTTCTCCAGCTGACTGTCATTATGGCTTGTTCTGGAGTTCACTGTGTGTAGAAATATCAACACTGGCCTATGAAGCGAAAACTCTTTCTTGGCCAGAAAGTTGTCAGTGGCATACTATATCCTTATTATTCAGACAAAAGTAATGCTCAAAAAATCGGAGATACCCACAAATATCAATGTTTACAGCTACAGGGACGGCCCACAGACCTGCCTGTTGTAGTGCAGGGGTAATGTGTAGGGGCTGTGGGGTAGCAACATGCAACACACAGCCATCAATATACTATAAAGTCCTGGGCACCCTCAAATAGCTGGAATTTTATATGCAGTCACATCATAGCTTTAGATCTGTTTTGCTGTGACTGTAGAAGACATCTGTATCTTTAGAGGTATAATGTTTCTGTAACTCTGGCCAGTCATACATAATGTAAACAAGGCAGACAATTTTAGGTCTCAGAGCCATCGCCGGAAAAAAAAATAAAACTTGGGGGAGGAAGCCATCAGTGAAATTCTGGTCCCTGACACACACTCAGAATCAGGTGTGGAGGCTAGCAATTTGAAGTCTATTTTGAGGAGGCGGAAGAAGCAGCAGCAGCAGCAAGCCTAGCAGAAGTTGCTGTAACAAACACTGGTCAAGGAAATGACCAACCCAACTGTGCTGCCATCTGTGTTCTTCTCATGGCCAAAGAAAGGGCACACACTGTGCCATATGTGATGTGCGCTTGTGCGTGGTGCTTTGTTTCACAGAATACCACACAAAAGTAAATTTGTAATACGAGGGTGAGTCAAATGAAAACCTTAAATATTGTAATATAATTGTGTGTTAATTTTTAAGGTTTTCAGACCCTCCCTCGTATATCACCCCATTTGTGAGTACTGTTGTGTTGTGATAAAACAGCGATCCAAGGTGCCACAGACCTTATCCAGCAGGCAGAATTATGTGAGTAATGAACTAATTACATAACATTTTATATAAAGCATGTGATTCACAGGCCTAAATTTATTATACAAACAGGTAAACATTTTTCCCAGATTAACCAATTCATAAGCACAGTGCAAATTTTTATTTCATTAAATTTGAAGGATAAGTCTATGAGATATGCTTTTTTTTCCCCCCTAAGAGTAAGTATTAAAATTTAAAATCCCAAGTAAAAAAAATTCTGGCTGGCAGTGTTGCTCGGAGGGATTTAATTCTGGCGTCAAAGGGTTAAAACCTTAGGATTATATTCTCTATGACCACACTATATTAATCTGTTACAGCAGCAAGTCCCCGAATTACATGGTTCATTTGTTTTGAAGGTGTAAGATGAAAACAGTGAAGTCTAACAGTGCTTAAACACACAACAGTTTGTGACATATACACTCATTTCAATGTAAACACAAGTATAGAGGTACAATGAAAATTAATGATAATATACTACATTGTAATGTATTATGATATACAGTACAAACAATGTACACCTGAAGCATTACTAATGACCACAAAAGCCAAATTACCTATACCGTTTACATGAAATAAAAAAAGTACTCGTGCATCTGTGGCTCCATGTAAGTAGGGGGACTTACTATAAGAACATAACATGTGAAAGACACACCGAAATGTCCACCTTGTATGGAACAAATACATTCCGTGATCCCTATAGAATACAAGAGATGCACAAAGGTAACAACTTACATTAACTGGATTTTACGTACAACAGATTTGGGTCCTATAAATTTTGATTTACAGTTTTAATAGCAGAGCACACAAAAGTGATTTTTGCACCAACACTGGCATCTTGCAGCTCCAGCACTACCAACCACCTGTACTTGAAATCAACTGACATCTGGAAAAATTTATTAAAACTTTGTGGACAGCTCTTCCATTTCCCATTTGTTTAGTAATGATAATACAATGTCCTACACGTGGATAACTATCAAACTCTGACTCTGTACAGTTCATTTTGAATAACCCCATGTAACAGTTTATGAACTCAGAAATCTATACAGTACTATTCAATCATCAAATCCTGGTGGGGGCAAGATTTTCCACACCCAAACAGACCAGCCCTGGGGCCCACCCATCCTCCTATACAATGGGTGCTGGATCTTTCCCAGGGGTAAAGCAGCTGGGGCATGGCATTGACCACCCACCCACATCTAGTGCCAAGTTTAAAGAAAGAGTGCAGCAATAATGTACTCCCCCTCTGGGCCTTCATGGTCTGTTCTAGGGTGATCTTTACTATATAATCACCTCCACCCAATGCCAAGGTTAAGAACAAGTACAGCAGTACCTCTGCTGTCCCTACCTGCCTGCATGGTGAGGACAGGGAAGTCTTTACCTTTTATAATACTGTTTAAAGAGCTGTCACAAGTTCTCAATACATAAGGAGACACTAGTGATCTGTGAGTACTAAAACATTTCATCACTGGTTAGTTAAATGTGGGAATTTGTGTGTGACCAAACTACAGTACAGTTTGTGCTAGCATTGAAACTGTCCACATTCAAGTATGATCCACTGACACAACATATGTACTACTGTGAATGTGAACTTCCTGCACAACTGACCCAATGCTTACAGCTAACAACACAGAACAGTTAACTGGAACACTTATTTAATACTGCAGTTGTCTTACCACCTGTCAAAGTGCCCTCCAGCACACCAATCCTACAGTCCACTGAATTAACACCCAGATTTGCCACTGTAACCCAGTTTGTTGAACAGATCAACTGGCCATGCTATAAACATCTCATCATACTCTGCAACTGAGCAAATCCTGCTGCCACCCATCACAGCATCAACAGCAAGGATCAATGAGAATGGCAGCACAGTGCAGTGGTTACAACAAACACATCTTCACCCCACCAATTGATATTTATTCTCTACTAACACAGTGAAGCACAATGGCAAGTGTATGTACCACCCACATTCACACACAAAATCTACATCCTGCCATACAGGGTATATCTATTTACTCTGTATACACCAATTACTTCACATTATTAACGACTTTGTCTATGTAGTGGCAGCACACTGTGTTTACTGTGTGGTAGGAATACAAATTTTAGGTGTGTTCTCTATGAGAGTTTAGCTTACAAGGGCTAAGTAAAATCTTCATGTCACATATCTCGCTGCAATGATCTCAATCTAACCAATGGCATGATCCCAGCAACACTGGTTGATACAGCCCACAATTTGTGCATAAAAAAATTTCTCAAAATAAAATCAAGGAACTGAAGTACCTGAAACCTATCTTGCATCGTGCTCTAACGGAACATTGCAAAAAATCATGTCTGTCATCTCATCTTATGTCACTTTGTGAGTTAACTTCCAACAGCCATGTGCATTCAGGTTTCCACATATCTTAAAACACTCTGATACAACATTAACTTCAATCTCTGTTACTGTTTAACCCACAAATGGCAGGCAGCTCCTGGCCATCAGAAAATACATTGCGTGCCTTGTGATGTACATGCACATTACGTTTTCCACAAGTTAGACTCTAAAAGTACACTGAGGCTTTGTAACTTGCAGGCTGGAATCCTTCCTGTTACATTACACAAAATGTATGATGTACCAATATGGCAACCAACTGCAAGTTAGAACATCATGGTGTACATGTACAGTAGAAAAGGATATATATATATATATATCACTAGGCACAAAATTATGGTAGAATACTGTAACATGAACAGCAGCTGGCCAGATCAGTTGCAACAAAACTCATGCTGGCATGGCACCATTCCATGAACAACACCTTCAGTAAAACATCAACATGTGGAAAAAATGGTTAAAAGATAAGTGCAGTATATCTTCTACAAATAGCAAGTTTCTATGTGTTATCAGAAAAATGTATGGGTTCTTGAACACAACAATAATTATGACATTCTATTTTCTTGAACAAGAAAGACTGCGGGTTCTAAAACGGGTATAAATTCTGACATTCAAGGTTCCTGAATGTTGGAAAAACCACTTAAATCTCAAATAAAAATTAAAATATGTAGTAAGCCTACAACCACTGTACATATTTCACATATATGTGTTCTACAGATGAAAATGTAAAACTGGAGCCAGCAGAACAGACCATCACAGCCTGCACAGTTTACCTGTCCCAGGAATACCATTCCTCCTGACTAGAACATGTCCAACATAATGTTACAGCTTCACTTCTCAATCAGCCAGCTGTTAGTTACCGTTCATGGTGTGTCTGATTGCGTCTCTGCTGGGCCAGCCTCATTCTCAGCTTCACTATCATGTTTTGGGGCAATGAACCGGGCACCTTAAATATGCTCTGAGAATAACAAATAAATATGTTGAATTTATAACACAGGTCTGCTGCCACAGAAGACTTCATTTATGATCAGCAACTGTAACTAATGGAACTGATGTAACATCACATAACCAATCAAATGACCAAACCAACCAACCACAAATTAATCAACCAATCCACCAAACATTCAATCCACCAACCAACTGACCTAAAGTAACCTTGTCCAATCTAAACTAACACAAAGTACTGAAGTAACTCCACAAAGCAAAGTCCTTCTGGAGAAACTAATAATGGTTTAGTTTGTCAAGAAATTCTGTGCATTTTATGGAACCCAGAGGTTTACTGCTGTGTCCACAGCAGCCTGTTGCTTACTCCTATCCTTAGCCAAACCACACCACAAGCCAATCTGCCACCAAGTACATAAGAAAATGCTCCTTACCACCACAAATGACAGAAAGACATTAATAAATCCATTTCATAATGTTACCAATGTGTATGCTCAGTACTCCTCGGGTGATTAAATCAAGAAGAGCGAGGTGGGCGAAGCATGTGGCACACATGGAATATAAAAGAGGTGCACACAGGAATTTGGTGGCAAGTCCACTTGGAAGACCCAAGTGTAGATGGGAGGATATTATAAAGGATCTTCAAGAAGTAGGATGGGGAGGCATAGAGTGGATTGCTCTGAATCAGCATAGGGACAGATGGTGGGAGCTTGTAACTACAGTAATGAACCTTCGGGTTCCACAAATTTCTTGACCGCTAAGGACCTGTTACCTTCACAGGAAGGACTCTGCTCCTTGGAGTTAGTTGGTTAGTTAGTTACGTAGTTATCTTTATGGTCACCACAGCAACAAACAAGAACTGAAATACAATTTTTGGGAGTGATACAAACCGTCTTTCCAAATGTTCTTATTTTAAATCACATAACTAAAACTGAATATTTCAATTTAAGTGCCAATGCTGCTTCAAAATTCTTGCTACTACAGAGTGTGATAGCTGACAAGACAATTGTGTGTATACTAATTAATGTGACTGTCACCTGCATAAAATCATGGCATCTGATGACTAGTGAATCTCTGGTAATTTCCTTAAAACATTCGGCAAGTGATGTCAAGTCATTACATTGGAGAAGAGAAACTTCATTTCTCTTTATCAGGGTCAAACAAACACGGAAGATGATCTTGGAGCCTTCATAGAATAAGCAATCCCATATCCTCAGGACAGTCTGAAACACAATCAGACAACATTCGGATACATTTCAATTCCAGTGCGAAAGATTACAGTCCTGTAGAATGTGATGCCAGATTACAGTCCTGTAGAATGTGATGCCAGATTACACAGCATCTCATCACACAAAACTTCAGCTTAATACACACTCCCTCCCCCCACACCCCTTACCAGAATCAAACTGCCATTACCATTACAACAAAATTACATCACAAAACCCTCTCTTCAACCAACATACAGCACAGCATTTATATATGCAAAAATTGACACTTTTGTTTCCAGTGGACTGTGTTCAAGGTAAAGGTAATGACACATCTGCCCCTGTCCATGTCATGCAGTCACACAGCTCAACTTATTCACAATCTCACCATTAGATGGAGGCAAGTGGTCAACTTCATACACCAGCTGCTCTATGACTGGGCAGAAAAACCCCTGGTAGCCACTGAACAGGAGTGGTCTGGCAATGTAAGGAAGCCTAACATTGTTTGCTTTTGCCGGGACTGAACCCAGGATTATCCATCCCCTAGCCCAACCATTATGGGGTGTGGCCTACCAACAGTACATGTTAAAACCGCAGGCAACCAACTTTCTATACAGCTCAAAAGTTTGTATGACCATTCAACAAACATGATGCAGCAGGAACTGTTATAAAGCCTAGTAGTTGGAATATGAACTGCCAGGTTTCACATCAAAATTTCTGAGTTTTGACTACACAGTGCATTTAAGCGTTTAACGCAATATTTCCCCACACAGAATTCAAAAACTGGAATTTGTACGGGAAGCAAATGATCTTTACACACAATTTACATTAATTTGTCTTCAAAGGGTTAATGACAGTCCAAAAGAATTAATTTAAGAAGGGTAATTTTGCAATGCAAGAGACTTATCAGTCACTTTACTGGGGTCAAACCAGAAGGAACCTATCAAGTTACAAATGACACCACAATACAACTGAGACACAAATGTGAAGCTCAGTAACAATTCATATTTTACTGCAAACAGTGGAGTTTGTCTTAAGAACTGACTGTCACTCAGCTGGCCAAGAGACTTCTTGCATTCGAAGGTCCATTACCACGTTCAAAAATCCTACACATCCACACGCCAAGCAATATAAGGCATTAGAAACAAAACTCGTACTGCACTGTTTGTGGTTAACGTATCACCATAACGCCAAGTCACAGTATGGCCATGTGGCAACATGAGAACAATTCGAGAAAACTTTGGAGATGGGTTGGATAAGAATAAAATCAGTCTTTGCATTTTGGCAAACTTAACTGGTAAAACCTCTCTGCAGCAACTGGAATTTTAATTATCAAACCACTGCATTATTAATGCACTAAAAACAGTGTAGTGCCTGCTCTAATAATAATAAACTGCATTTTGCTCACACAGCGGGTTTATGTGTTTTTTGTCATTCTAACAATTGTGGCAGTTACACTGTTTCTCTTCACAGTATTAACCAATTAAGCCAGTTAACTGAAGCAGTAAAACTTCTGACTTGTATCTGGTGCAGTTATTAATGTTTGTGGTTTTCTTCAGTTCCTACAGGTGAATACAAGGTAGTACCTTAACACAGGCTACAAACATGCCCTTCCACATCCTCTCAAATTGATCACTTATTGAATATTCTACTAATGTATGCTGCATAGTGTAAGTTACTAACAGCATCACAAAATAAATAATAAACCAATTCAAGTCTTGTGGGGTCTGACAATGTGTTGTTGGACAAGTAGTACTTGATGCTGTGACAGATGGCACTGCCTTCAAATTCAGTCAAGCAGTCCACATCACATTCCAGAAGGCCTGAATCTTCAGCAACACCCATGTCAAAACCTCACATCTCACAATAAACAAAGGAATAATGAATTAAAAGCAATAACCAGGTGGTCTCTGTAATGTGCTTCAGTGTCTATTGTATAAGGTGTGAGATGAATCTTATGCGTGTGCGCTCGTGTACACACACACACACGTCAAGTGCCTATAAATGCTACCCTGTTCCCACAAAAGATGCATCATAAAAAAAAGCTAAATAAAAAACCCCCCCCAGCAGCATTTATTTATTTGCTCTAATTAAAAAATTTGGTATTCAGAAAAACCCAAAGTAGTGTTGTTGGTAGGATGGACAGAAAATACAATGTTCTTCTGTAGTGTACACCCTCAATGCTTGGAAAACCTCAAACTTGTATGTTGCTCAATGACAGGAACACCCAGTGATTTCCATGCGGTACAAACTCAGTGCCTGGGGGACAATTTAAACTTGGATGGCATTACTGTAAGAAGCAAAGAAACCTGAAGAAGCCAGGTCACCTTGTCATGTGTCTGTTTCAATCAAATTACCAAGTGTGGTCCTTGTCAACACTCACACACCTCAATCGGGAGGACCTCTGCAAACAGACAGATGAACCACTTTGTGGTAATCACAGCCCACGGCAAGCCAATGGATGAAACATGTCTGTGTACCTCAGGAACCTTCAGTCTGAAAATGAACATCATCAAGTACTATCTACACTAGACATCAGGGAAGAAACCCAGATAAATTAATAGCTATTTAAAGTCTGGTAGACAAACACAGTAACTCTCATATTACAGGAAGTAAGAGTGTGATGGAATTAATTAGTTCACAAATGAGGTATTATGAAATAAATCTGCTGTCACAGAGTGCCTTTGTGCAACTCACTAATGCTCAACAGCATCCTATCCACATGCCTCACAAAGTGCTCACAAAAATTACATCAGTATCTTCTATAACCAGTTACCTTATAACCAATTTCACCCAAATTAGATAAAAACTATGGAAAGGCAGGTAGAAATATATTTATAACCTCAAACTAAGTATGACTGTCCCGGAACCAAATGTTCACAAAACTCATTCAATCAACAATCGCACCTGATCAGCTCATCCAGCACGTCAATGTCTGTGATGACACCATCCATTGTACGAGTGTAATAGTTTGGGACAATGCGTTCCACCAGACCTTTCAGCAGCCAGAAACTGGTATCTTCACTCTTGGTAACAAGCAGGAGCAAGCCAGCAATATAGTTCAGACCCTATCAAAATAAGGGCCAACCATCTGTCAACAGTATGCTTGTGCCACTGCAGGGACACAAACTGCAGCAACTCAAAAGGCAACAACATGGCAGAAACAAGCAGATTTAAAACAGAACTTTATTGTGCTTTAATTAATTTATGCAAAAAAAAAAATCTGAACCATCTGCTAAATTATTAACGTGACAAATGTTTGGTTAGGTTTAGTTCCACTATATTCCCATGCACCATCTCCACACTATTACAAACACCGTTCATAAAGTTATGTGCTCAAACAAAGTATGATTTTATGCCTCTTACTAGCTTGCATGTTCCCACCTACTGGGCCATCACGAAGCCTTTAACACACATACTCAATGTTATAATCACCAATTTAATTTCACAAACATTATATTGCTCACAATATCGAGTATCACAAAATATGTAACACATTACATTCTCTATAGCAACTAAACTCAGTTCCCTTACATTTAATTCTCCATTTATTCATTGCCAACTTAGCCTGGTGGCCAGTTACAGGAAACAAAAGCACAATGAGATCATCAACAAACCAAGACAAGAGCAAACCCAGGACAAAAAATAATACCACCTGCCAGACCCCCCTCCCCCCAAAAAAAGATTAATTTAAGGAAATGGAAATTCACACTGAACATGATCACAATGAGTACACCATACTCGGCATCCAAGACCCTTCTCAGATGTTCACACCACTGTGAGTAACCTCTACTTTGCACCGTAGCCCCTTACCACTCACTGCACCAAAGCAACACTACCTGTTCTGCTTCACAGTATGCTGCTACGGTTATTACAGTAGGTTGTTATATTTCTATGAAAAGCTTATTACACCAGAATCCCATTAACCCAAGTCACAAGGGCCCAGACCAGTGCTGCATTATGGAATATTCCAGATTATCAGATTGTACCTATAATGACCTAAGTAATTACCGGTAATTGCTTGTTACTGCTTCCATAGTTGGGCTGTATAACTACTCAGAGGACTATTCCATTTGGATATCTCCTTCATCTGCTGGTTCTGGGTCATCAGGGTCTTCACAGCATTAGAAGTTGATGGAGCAGGAAGGAAGTGGTCAGAAGAAACCACAATGTTTGATGTACATACCCTCTTGGAGGCCTTTTGGAACATGCCCCTCAGATATGCTTGTTTCAATACTAAACCTATTTTCTGATAAAATCAGAACTTCCATCTAGGAAGTACTTACCTCCAGTGCCGGATTTTTAGGATTTCCAAGTTACTGGACGTTGGGTTAAAGGAATTTTGCTGTATATGTCTATGTTGATTTGTCTTTGTAATGTTTATCGGTCATATACGACCTCAAAAATTCAGACCCGCGGAATGTTGTGTATTGCCTAACTCACATACAAGATTTCACACACAAATGACACATACACTGATAGTCTACATACCAAACTGCATTAAATATTCATCAAGTATGAAATATTATAATTATGTATTTTTGTTTTATTATCTGATACACTACTACATCTTAAACTCAAAATGTCATTCAGTGGAAAGCAATAAACATCAGACATCATTACCTTACGTATTTTTGTCTCAATTACCTAGCACGCAAATCAAATCTCTTTGTGCCAAAGTATATTTTATCATCCATGGCCTCATCCTTTTCTTACAAACAGCACAACTGTTGGAAAATATGCATCTGATACGGAATTTGTCCTTTGGATTTCCCCTATAAAATTTATCTGAAAAATTTCTCCTTCCATGAACAATTCAGTGGGATATTATTATACACCCAGTTATCATCACACAAGGTGACTAATATTTTTGTCCCATTTTTACCCAACCTTGCATTTCATCAACAGATATACTGCATTTACTTGAATGCAAGGCTACGTTTTTCATTAAATTTGGTGCTTCCATACAACAGGTAGTCCTAAATTTGCATATGAAGTGCCAAACCAGGTCACTCTGAACCAGACCATGTGGAGACAAACCAAGGCTTCCATCGCCAAACTGTCATGTGTGGACAAAATACAGAAAAGAGAATGACTAACCTAACCTCATTGTCCCCTCAGATCGAGCTATCCTCAGTCACTTCTACTAGATGATCCGAGATCACTGGGCACCACAGAAAGAGTAAATCTGTTAAGATATGCACCTACAAACAGATCTGGTCAAAGGGTAGTAACAGGAAAATGGCTAATGGAAGAAAAATGCAAATGATCTACAAGGCTCAAACATAAAACCTGGACCAACCCATAAAAAAAGACATGAACTGGACTGATCAGACCACAGACACAACACAAAAATCAAGGACACATGAACATTAAATTCATAACACCACTAACACCAGTTGTGGAGAAAATGATGAATCTTCATGGGTTCAAGTAAGTTTATAAACCAAGAAATGTAAATATGTTAGTCAGTGTGGATCGTAACAGCATGGCAGCGCATCTCACCAGAAGTGTCTGTGAAGGGTTTTAAGAAGTGCTGTATGTCCAGTGGAATGGATGGGAGTGATGGTATGTTGTGGAACAGCAGTGAAAAAGATGGGAATGTTAGGAGTGAGCATGAGGAAGATGAAAGCACTGACCGTGATGACGGAGAAAGTGATAATGAATGGTGAAGACAGAATCTGACATGCTCCCCCCCCCCCCCCCAAAGGTTTTTTTTAAGGGAATCCTTTTTGATTAAGGCCAACTTT
>Ga0123354_10015887_pt1 | contig 11783 bp, 7 predicted proteins | sample TergutLab28metaG_2_FD_97872 | JGI IMG/M metagenome (GOLD analysis project Ga0123354, IMG submission 97872) | Labiotermes labralis P4 segment gut microbial communities from Petit-Saut dam, French Guiana - Lab288 P4 | ecosystem: Host-associated > Arthropoda: Insects > Digestive system > Gut ... | reverse complement strand
CTTTACCCCCAGGAAATACTCCTGGTACTCATTTCTGTTAGAGGCTGAGTCGACCCCAGGGCCATAGTGCGATCGGAAGGATTTTATGTCAATGAAAAATCCAATGACACCAGCTGGGATCGACGCAGCGACCTTCTGATTTGTAACACAGCACGTTAACCACTGTGCTACCCCAAGATAATATTAAACTGGATCTTAAAGAAATGAGTTGGAAGGGCTTGGATTGGGTTTATCTGCCTGAGGATGAGGAGAAGCTGTAGACTGTTGTGCATACGGTAACGAACATTCGGGTCTCATAAAATGCAGATAATTTATTGACTAGGCGAGGAACTGTTTGCTGCTCAAGGGCTCAGCTCAACTGAACTATGTACTTAGTTAGCTAGTTGGTTAGTCAATGTCAGTTCTTATTACTGTAAAGAGGTACCGGATAAATCAAATGCTGGACAATGCAGAACCCCGCAAAGCAGGAAAGCAAATCCAGTAAATTTTTCTGATTCCATTCCACAGCTGTAAAGCTGTTCAGACCATCTGTGCAGGTGCACGGTGAAGTGCGGACAGCCGGTGATAGGACGGGAGGTTTGACATGTGGTTCAAATGGCACACAGAGCGCCATAAATAGGCACACATACAGTGCCACGTATACTGGTATACAGTGCCACATTTAATGACGTATAGTGTCACACATAGTGACTTGGTGCCGCAAACAGTGCCATATAGTGCCACGTATAGTGACACAGAACTGCAGATAGTGACATAAAGTTTCACATTTAGCGACAGAGTGCCACATTTAATGACGTACAGTGTCACACATAGTACCATACAGTGCCACATATAGTGCCATTCAGTGCAACGTTTAATGACGTACAGTGTCACACAGTGCCACATTTAATGACGTACAGTGTCTCACACATAGAGCCACATATAGTGCCATACAGTGCCACACCTTGCACGTAGCCTACACGTGGTAACAAGGTGACACATTTCAGACAGACAGCTTTCGCTTTTTATGCTGCCGTAAATCAACTGCCAATACCAACAGTCCAGACCGGACTGGACCGGACTATCAAATTATCGGTCTGCAGGCAGCACACTGTTTCTTGCCGCCAGCAATGGCCGCAGGCTGAAAGGTGACGCTGGTAAACACACGGAGTGTAGTTGGCTCGCGCATGCGCAGCAGCCTTCACCAACAGCCGTCGAATGATGCACTGTCCACACACTGGCATAAGCAAAGTTTACTTTAAACAGAATTATTTGTAAACCTCCTGTTATACGCAATACAGTGACACGCGACGTTTCGCGGCCTACACTTTGAGAACCTGCCTCAAACTTTAATCCAGCTCACTCCTTCAGGTTCTCAAACGGACTTCTCGAACAAATACAAAAACCGCTGTCAGCTCTCAAACCAAACATACAGTTCAACTGCCCTGCTGGAGACCGAATTACACATTTGTTTTAACTTCCCAGTAAAACGTACAAAGTTTGAAGTGGGGCAGATTGGCAAGCGGCAGTCTGTCTTGCTGAGTGACACAAAGTGACACCTGCGCTGTGTGCACAGGACTGTGACTAGGCACTACATGTACAGTGTAGGTCACATGACATACATACATACATACACCATTATGGTAGCAGACCTGCCGCACAGACCGCCCGGTGTGCAAATGAAGAAACAGAACTGGATGGCTCTGACTGCTCCAATGTGGCTGCAGACAAGGAAAAATGGCAGCTCTTGTGACCAGAGGGTGGAGTTGCGGGTTCCACAGAAGGACGAGAATCTTGTGAGTAGCACAGGCACTGTAAGTTTCCCAAGTAGTGGAGATAGTTAGCCTGCGTAGCTCAGTGCAAATTATTTGAATTAAAATGCCGAGACGAAAGTGTTGGTTGCGTACATCAGTGCACGTACATCAGTGCACGCACATCAGTGCACGCATGCAGCGAAGCATTATTTAAATCTTCAGGCGCCCTGAAACCAGGACATGTCCACAAAGGCGTTCCTGCACTTTGGATAATGCTCTGTGTACAAGCAATAGCAGCAGCAGTACCGGCGTACGCATGAAACAGAGCGAGGTAATGCTCGACACGCGCACGGCACCTGCTTTATGTAACACACTGATCGTTACGTCTAGTTAAACTTACCGGCCGTAAAATGAAACATAACGTGTGGAATGCGGAACAGGAATGAGAAACTTCATCAGCCGTCACAAACAATTCAACAGCCATTACGTCTAATTTTTCTGCACGTAGCGCGGATTAAGCATTGTAGTGTTTTAGCGCTTTCGCAAAACTGCGAAAAGCAACTATTAGCTTCGTCATATCTTTCTGTTTGTACGTCCGTCCGCATGATACAACTCGGCTCACAATGGACGTATTTTTGTGAAATTTTTTATCTGTGTATTTTTCGAAAATCCTTCTAGAAAATTGAAGTTCCATTAGAATCCGACAAAAAATAACAGCACTTTACATGAAGACCGACGTACCGCCATGATGATACCTCGATGGATTCTTCTCAAAATGAAAAATGTTTCAGACAAAACTGTACGGAAAATCAAAACACACGTTGTACTTTCACTGAGCTTTTTTTTTTCCTCTGACAATCGTGCCGTTTATAAGATAACGTGGACAACTATGGTAGAGCGGGACAGGACAGATAAAAATACAGTGCATTTATCTCAGTATTTAACCAACTTGATGTACAAAATTGCTTTACATTAAGTTTTATTTCATGCCTCTACATGTTTCGAGCACATGTGCTCATCATCAGGAGGTCAAAATTGCATTACACAGCCTCTGGTATCATCACACCTGTAGGTGGCCGTCTCGTGCACGAGGTTAAATACTGAGATAAATATACTGAGATGCACGGTCAGCAAAACGTCAAAAAAATACAATGCAGTGTATGCTCTTTGCATGCTTGATAACCAAGGCTACAGAAACACACCCAGAATATGTAATACCTCTTGGTTTTCGACGGTAACAGTTGTTTCGCGAAAGCACCTCGATGCTAACTGTATACATACAGTTCCTATATTACTGGACGTTAAACCTGGTGATACACAAAGAAACCGCTGGGTTCTGAAGAATTAATATTGAACCCAAGGGGGAAATTACTTCTCCGCAGTATGCAGGTGCTCCTCGTAACCGGAGTACGCCGGAGGAATGACCAAGGCACTTTATAAAGCGAAATGTCGCAGTGCGGCAGTTCGAGGGTGGTGCAAACAGCTTAATTATGCACAGACGTCCAGCGACGTACCCTCTGAAGCTCTAATTATGAAATGATAAATGTGGAGATTGTTGAGACGCCTCTCCTGGTCACACTGAAAGCATTCTGACGCAACACAACGGACCCTAACAGTCCGAGACAACAGCGCTGTTCCTGTTGTCTTCCGCTCTGAAGAAGGAAGCAGTACGTTTCTGTGAAACCTTGGGGCGTATATACCAGACTACACGGCGTCACATACCGAAAGAAAGCAATGTTTATAATAATGAGGGCGGCGAAAACCTCACATCCTTATGCGTGTGTGTGAGTGTGCACTCAGAGTGTCAACAGCACTGCTGATGAAGCAGCATCACCAGTAGCTAACAGTATGTAAATTCTACTTTCGCTGTGTGGGCCGGGGTAGCTCAGTCGGCACAGCAAATCCTTACGGGCCGGACGGTCCTGGGATCGAATCCCGGTGAGGGCGAGGTTTTCCGCACTCGTCCACACCGGCCTTGGAGCCCACCCAGCCTCCTATACTATGGGTACGGGTCTTTGCCGGGGGTAAAGCGGCCGAGGCGTGGCGTTGACCACCAACCTCCATCTAGCGCCGAGGTTAAGGAAAGAGCTGAGCTATACCTGTACTGCACCTCTCAGCCATTCCTGTACTGCACTAGGGTGAACTGTACCCTCACCTTTACCTTTACTCTTTCGCTGAAACGAGGCGAAGCTACGGAAATGCCAATTTAAGGCTACCTGACCACGTCATGTCTCAACACATCAGGCTGTCTTGTAGCGAAACAGTACTGAGTGTCCTTTTGAAGGTTGCGCCATTCCGTCTTAACCTTGCTCAATACAAAATTCTGGTACAAGGGCTACAGAATTCGTCTTACTGTCTTCCTGTCTCACTCACACACAGTGGCACACTGTAAGGTCTCTACACAACCTACTGCTACCAACTTGACAAGCGGACTGCCGACAAATAACAGGTATAAGGCCGGGCCAGTTTCAGGCGGTCAGGCGCAGGGCTCTAACTGCGAACACTCGTCTTCCATTCCACAGCAATAATGTGGGATTTGTGGTGGACAAAGTGGCACTGGTACAGGGTGTTCCCCGAATACTCCAGCTGTCCCCTGTCAGTAGCATCCCACCAGCGCACCATACATATTTAGTCATTTATCAGCAATGTTATATATTTCCAGCAAATCACAGCCTCGTTACGTAGCATATTTAAAGCAAAAGGTACGTAAGTAGCTACTTCTAGCAATGCATGAATGACGAACTACAACACAACTCAAACCAAGACTCTCCAGTTCCAGTCCAGGATATGAAGAACACAAATTAAGAAATCCTCACCTACTGATTCCCAATACGACATTGCACAGCGCACATTCTGAACACAAAGTCAGTTACATTTATCATCTTTACTGTTTGGAGTCAGAGACGGTACAGAAGACAGCGTCCGCTAACACTGCGGGTTTGAGTTTCAGTACGCGACTGCTGTGGACAGTGTTATAAACAATGCACCGCCCACAACTACCGACATCCTGCAGTTCGAATATTTTCACTGCACAATTTTTAACTGAAATGTGGGTCCGTTGTCACATTTTGTACACTTCCTCACTTCCTTGAGGTCTTGTATCCTGCTTTATTAACGTCACTAACAAAACTCTGAGTTCTTCCATCGTGGTGCAAAATTGCACATCTGCACACCCGCACACCTCTTTGTTACAGGCATCAAGACAGAACACACCGACGTACTACAGACAGTTTCCTTCGATGATACAAAGTCGTGTAAATGTTTTAATATTTTCCGATGCTTGTCTGTCTGTCTGTCTGTGGACCTGAAGACGACCTGATGGGAAAAGTAGAACCGTGCGTGTCAGAACTGCAGGGTGTCACTGTACTGTGGCAACAGGGACGGACATATTTTGACATGTTGACATTCAGCTGGATTCTGATCACAAAGGACTGACTGACTCACCTCTATGCAAGGCAATAACTAATGCCAGTCTCTGTCAGACAGCTTGTTCAGCGCAGCTAAGGCTGTAACACGGGCTGCCTGCAGTCACGTGACAGACAGCCAACTGAAAGTACACGTTCAACGTTTCGTGCCTCTGCGCAAATATGAAGGGATGAAACTGGCTTACTGGCGTGACTGTGCCACGCGACATTATCGATTGGCAAGGCAGTTGGACCTGAATTCTGTCAGCCATAAGCCTGAGTTTGAAGGCTGTAGAGAAGATATGTGGATGGGGCTGAGGAACACATCTGAGTGTGAACAGACACTGTGCAGTTGGTTGTGCAGTTCTGCACAGGCTATCGAGGTACAAACCGCATGTCAAGCAGCGTGGAGGAGACGGAAGTACAGAATGAGTCGGCAACCATCAAGAGCGAACAACGAAGCGACTTCCGCACAAATGAGCATAAACCACTGTAACCAACCGCTAACCACATGAGACAGAACATAAGCCACTGTAACCAACCGCTAACCACATGAGACAGAACATAAACCACTGTAACCAACCGCTAACCACATGAGACAGAACATAAGCCACTGTAACCAACCGCTAACCACATGAGACAGAACATAAGTCACTGTAACCAACCGCTAACCACATGAGACAGAACATAAGCCATCGTAACCAACCGCTAACCACATGGGACACACGTCACATTCAGCAAATACAACTAACCCGCGCCATGTATCTTATGAAATGTTCCATAAAATTCCCATTAATGTTACACATTGCATCATCGTTACTTAATATCAATGGTCATTGTTATTAAAAATACAAAAACTGGAACCCACAGAATCCTTAGGACACACACGCCCCAAAAAATTCCTGAAACAGCAGAACACATCGAAACTATTGCTTTCACAGTCTCCAATTCATTATACATAACTTTATGCCCATACCTAAACAACAGAGTTGATACAACTTCGTTAAATAGATTAAGAAACACGCGAGCAGTAACAGTACGTGTGACAGCCGGTAGGACAGGTGTCTGCTGTCTGCCTGGTCGCTGCCGCAGCACACAGCCTGCAGCGGTGACAGACAGCTGGTAACGGTACGCGGTATAACGGTACACAAGGTGACTACAGGCTGTGTCAGTCCGGGGCTGCACGGCACGGAGAGAGTGGAGAGAGAGAGAGAGAGACGGCAGGAATATAAACGTCACGTTTTGTGCACTGAGTACAGGAATTGCGTGACGTAGAGATCTTGCGCATTTGTTGGTCTATGAAGTTACTACGCCGATATCCGTCACTGAAATGTGTGCTGGCAGTATACATTGAACTGTGTGCTGGCAGTGTACACTGAAATGTGTGCTGGCAGTACACATTGAACTGTGTGCTGGCAGTATAAACTGAACTGTGTGCTGGCAGTGTACAGTCGAAGCAGGACAGCACAGGACTGCTGGACAGACAATACGATCCTTAAATCCGAATGACACGGTTCGCTCCAATCCGTAGCCTTGTCACTGTACTGACTGAGCTATCCAAACTCCTAAACAACACTTCTGTCTCCACGTTTAAAGATGTCAGATCCCAAACAATATCTTCCTTCAGACAGCAGTGGTGACGTCACTATCAGTAGGACCACACTGCGTCCTTGACCTAGCTCTGAAGGAAGACATTTACAGTGCTGAAAGTGAAAAGCCAGGAGCCAGGGGCGACTGTCACGATGGGTTACCGAAAAGTGGGGCAAGGCATCTTGCTGGCACATCTCTCAGAATGTGAGATATTTCAGGCTGCTAACAATGGAGGAACTGGGAGAATGACATGAACAGATTCGCAACCACTTCCATACAAGACAGTGTTTTATTGTCAGAAGCTACTCAATTTCCCAAGCCTTAAGAAAAGATCCAGTTTAATATTATCTTTCCATCTACGTCTAGGGTTTCCAAGTAGCCCACTGCCATCACGTTCCCCCACCAGCATACAGTATACATTCCTCTCGTCTCCGCAGCATGTGACATTCTGAACACATCACAAGGCTCAGTGTCCTGGTGCTTCCACCCACAAGCATAATTTTTATGTAACAAATTAAGCTTTAGCACCCCAGTGTAGAAACAGCGACTGAATAGGATGTCAGCAGTCACTAAGAACATAGAGAAGTGTGTCAGCAGTCACTAAGGACACACAGCAGCCTGTCAGCAGTCACTAAGGACACACAGCAGCCTGTCAGCAGTCACTACGGACACACTGCAGCCTGTCAGCAGTCACTAGGGACACACTGCAGCCTGTCAGCAGTCACTACGGACACACTGCAGCCTGTCAGCAGTCACTAAGGACACACAGCAGCCTGCCAGCAGTCACTAGGGACACAGCAGTCTGTCAACAGTCACTACGGACACACGGCAGCCTGCCAGCAGTCATTAGGACACACGGCAGCCTGTCAGCAGTCACTACGGGCCGACTGCAGCCCGTCAGCAGTCAGTACGGACACACGGCTGTCTGTCAGCAGTCATTGATGACAACTGACCGAGCTGTGCACAGCCCACACCCCTCACCGTATGTGGTTAAGGTGATCGAATCACGGATGATGAGAATGATGGGGGAGGGCAAGTGGCACTGTGGGGGACGGGAGAGGTGCATGCAAGGTTTTGGTGTGTAAATCTGAAGGAGGGAGGCCACTGGGCGGACCTAGGCCACAATGCAATGATAATACTGAACTCGATCTTCAATTAACAAGGTGGGAAGGCGTGGAATAGACTCGTCTGGCATAATATGCGGGCTGTTGTGAAGACGGCAACGAACTTTCTAGTGCCGTAATATGCGGTGTATGTCTCGACTGGCTGACGAACTGTCAGCTCCTAAAGACACAGCTCTTTCAGGCAGCCTACGTCACGACTGTTCGATGTCAATAAGACATTTCAATTCAGCCTTCCCAGTAAACAAGGCAGCTTCCACTACACAACAGTCACGAGTCACCTTCAAGGTCACTACTGCATAAAATTCCACCAAGGTTCAGCTCTTCTGGAATGTGACGCCGTGCCGACGTTTCGAAAGACAGTAATACCTTCATTTTCAAGGGTGAAGCAGAAGTAGACTGTCTAAAACTTGAAGACGAAGGCCTGGCGGTCGATCGAAACGTGGAAGCTGCTCGCCCAGCAACATGGCGTCACATTCCACAACAGCCGACTCCGCTGCAGTACCGCTGTGAGAACGTCAAATCTCGCAATTTCCACTAAGTTGGTGGATAGAAAGTAAATGTGCTTAAAGGAGAGTACCGAAGTTGGCATAAATTAGCCTCCTGCTAACGAAACACTGCTCTTTGCCTTTTGTGCCTGGTCCACCTGAGCCTGTGACACGAGGCCACACGCTCATTCTCTATACTGCGAATAGCACACCACTGGCATCAGTGCCAAGTATGGCACCGACTTCAGGTGCCATGGCACCGACATTTGACACTGTCAATGACCCACTATAACAGTTTACAAGAAAGTAATGGTAAAGTTGTGCATGGTGTGAAGGCAAGGCGTATGGGGAGAACAGCAACTCCACTTATTCCCAACTTCGGCATGAGATACAGGTGCCTGGTCAGCTTCACAACCCGGTAACCTTTGAATAAGAGGCTGGAGAGGAATGAGAGTCGGTCTGCATATTCAACAGAAGAGAGAACTGTCGTGCCCACGCCGGGAACTGAACCCCTGATAGCCAGGTGTTGCTAGCTTCAGTAGACAACAACAGTCATTAGGCAAAATGTGTTTGTGGTGGTTGTTAGTGCTGTCGGTGGAGAGCGTGAGAGTTACTGGGCAGTTTGGTTTCTTCAGTTGGACTGCCTTTTGTCGAGAAGACGTTACGTGATACAAGGTGACACAGAGTGACTGCAGTCACAGATAATACAAGCTGTTTGTCAGTACACGGTGTGTTAAAATAATATCATAAGCGAATATTTAGAGAAATAACGAAGGAATCAGACAGGCCAAACAACACCAGTGTACACTATATAGTGTATGGGGGCCACATGTTTCGACATAATTTGGTCATCTTCAGGAAAACAGTTTGAGACTCACAACAAAGCATTGTGTACAAGTGTACTGACACATAGTAATTGCGATATCAGTTCACACAACGTACCCTAACATTGGCCCTGTACAGAACGTCCCAGCTGCAGACCATGCACAGTTGAGTACCGGTACTTCCAGTCACACACTGCACATTCCTTGCGATCGATTTATTGTCTGGCTGCCAGTTTCGACCTCGCATATCGGTCATCATCAGGCCGATCGTACCAGAACAAGAACATAAACAGAAACTGTATCGTGCGGTTTTCACTGCGCCCAACTGACTGCAATACCGAAATGCACACCAGTCGGTCACAGCACACCGCACACAGCACACTGCACACAGCGCTGTCTCCAACAGCCGCACGCCTTTCATTCAGCACGACAGCCGGTTTCATGCACGGCGACAAACGGCAGTCGGCGATACCGAACGTATAGCCACGGACAGACCGAAGTGATCTATGCATAAGGCGTTCTTTTCTTGCACCGTCAACAACACGACATTTTGTTGCTGGATTCCCACGCCGTCAAGTGAGCACCAAACTTCCGCCCCCAGCACCTGTAAATTTCCTGCAGACACCATATCGCCGATTCGAGTCCCCGCTGCGCCACGTGACGTGTTGCGTCATGTTCCCTTTCACTCTGACGTCATATCGAGGTGAACTAACAGCATTTAACTCCCACATCGGGGGCACGAGAGAGCTGGACAGGACTGACCCTGTCGGGAAACGATCCCCGGACATGAGACAAGCCGTTGCTGCTGATGATCATGACAACAATAACAAATCACCATCGGCAGGATTCACGGTGACAATAAAGCAGCACGTCTTGACCTGCATTGTGACGTCACAATGACGCTGGTCGTGCTGCTACAAACGACGGCGACGCTCATACCGGAATTCCCTGATTGCATACTCTGCCACACTTGCAGGAAGCCCTTCATCAGGCCAGACCGCTACAGAGCGCAGGACACAAACACTGTCAGAAGGTCGGTGTCGACAGGACAAACGGAGCAAACTGTCAGGCGCTAGGATACAGCAGATATTGGCCAACTGTCAATAGCGCAACATGTCGGACTGCGAAATTTATTGGTGTTGGCGAACATGTATTGGTTATGATCATAATAATGATAATGATGATGATTAGAGAGTTGGTCGTAGTTGTTATGGTGGAGATGAATCTGCATTACCATTTCTTCTGAGGGAGAGAAAAGTTCATTAACTCAACGACAACAGCAGCTTGAGCACTGAAGAATACGGACAGGGACGGCAGAAGATAACGTCATTATTTTACCTGACATCTACTTGTTTTCTATTTGCTGTTGAACCGACTGACGTGATACAGCAGCCCAGCAGCGCGACGTAGTAACTGTGATCAGTTGCGGTGATCAGCAACGCTGTGGGCTGCACCTCTGGCCGCTTAACAACACAGCACTGAGTAGGGCAGCACACTATCACGGGTTGTACGGCCTCAACACGGACTGTGAGCTGACGGCCGTCAATGCACGCTCTAACCACGCTCCTCTGTGTCACTCCCAAAGACGCACCAGGGCTTCACTTGTAACAGAATTGCGTCCACATTAAAATTTTTTGTCGTCAACAAGTTCCTTCTGAAATCTACTGGATCTTCGTACAGAGCTTCAGGCGCAGTGACACACACACACACACCACCACCACACACACACACAGACTCACACGCACAAACACCACACACCACACACACACACACCACACACCACCCACCCACACACCACACACACACACCCACACAACACACACTACACACACACCCACACACACACACCACACCACACACACATACACTCCCCACACCCCACACACACATCTTGAAGATAAGCGGACACACTAGTCACTTCCTCTCAGCTAGAGGAAAAGTCTTCCTTCCACCGTCCAGTGAGATGTGCTGCAGTCTGGTGTGATGACAGCACAGCCATCTGTGTGTCAGAATACGACTACTGCGTGCGAGCAACAGACCACTTGGAAGACAAGAGCATAGAAGGGACGACAATTTTAAACTCGGTTATAAACCTACAGGAGCAGATAATCCGAAAGGGATTAATCTGGCTCAGGTTACCAATAAGAGGTTGGCTAGGGTGAACGTGGCATTGAAATGTCAGGTTCCATAAAATTTGATTTGTTGTGCAACTGTCAGCTTCTAAACAGCGATTGCTCCACGCAGTTAGGAACAGCAAAATGATATGAATCATCTGCTGTTGAGTGCCGTCAGCATTAGACTGCCGAAATGATAAGAATATATTGACTACTTAGCTTTTGATTTAGTTCCGCATGGTCGGTTGCTAACTAAAATTGCAAACTCGGGCGTGGGTTCTAGGGTAGTGGTATGGATAAGGGAATTCCCTTTAGGTCGCACGCAGAGAGTCAGGGTGGGAGGGCAACTGTCTGCAGAAGTTAGAGTAATGTCAGGTGTACTGCAAGGATGCGTATTAAGTCCCCTTCTGTTCCTAGCCTACGTAAATGATATTTGGAGGAATATGGAATCAACTATTAGACTTTTTGCTGATGACTGTATAATTTACAGAAAAATTATGAATAATGTG
>Ga0123354_10015886_pt1 | contig 11783 bp, 8 predicted proteins | sample TergutLab28metaG_2_FD_97872 | JGI IMG/M metagenome (GOLD analysis project Ga0123354, IMG submission 97872) | Labiotermes labralis P4 segment gut microbial communities from Petit-Saut dam, French Guiana - Lab288 P4 | ecosystem: Host-associated > Arthropoda: Insects > Digestive system > Gut ... | reverse complement strand
ATGGAGGTGCCATCGGGGCCGAGGTAGTGGGCGATCGTGTACTTGATCGCGCCGCCAAAGCTGAGCGGCTGGATGGCCTGGACGGTGCCTTTGCCATAGCTCTGCTCGCCAATCACGGTCGCCCGCCCGTTCTCTTGGAGGGCAGCGGTCGTCAGCTCGGCGGCCGAGGCCGAGGCGCCGTTGATCAGCACCACCAGGCTTTTATCGGTCAGCGGCTGGCCGGTCACCTTCTTGACCGTAGTGCCGCTGTTCTCAACGATCTGGACGACATCGCCTTGGGCGACGAAGAGCGAGGTGATGGCCACTGCCTGGTCCAAGAGGCCGCCTGGGTTATCGCGCAGGTCGAGGATAAAAGACTCGGCGCCCTGGCTGGTCAGGTCGTTGATGGCCGTGCGCATCTCGGCCGCCGAGTTGGGCGAGAACTGCGAGAGGTAGATGTAGCCGACCTGGTGGCCCTGATACTCTAGAAGCTGGGTCGTGACCGTCGGGATCGTGACCTGCCTGACGGCCATCGTGGTCGTGCGCTCTTCTCCCGAGCGCTGCCAGATGATAGTCACAGATTGGCCCGGGTCGCGCTTGATCGTGTTCACGGCGTCTTCGACGGTCCAGTCTTGGCGCACGCCATCGATGGCGATGATCAGGTCGCCCGACTCGACGCCTTGCTCGGCGGCGGGCGAATTGGGAAACACCCGCACGACCATCGGCACCCCGTTGCTGTCGCTCTGGACCTGGATCCCGATGCCCACGAACTGGGAGTTGGCGGACGACTCGTAATCGGCGTATTCGGAGGGCGTGAAGTACTGGGCGTACTTATCGCTGCTCACCGCCAGCAGGCCATCGATCGCTGTCTTGGTCGCCGTGTCCAGCTCGGACTGGGTAAAGACATGGAGGGCGTCGCTGTTTAAGATCGCGGCGACCTCGTTCAGGCGCGCCGTAAACTGGTCGAGGCTGCCCGGCTCGTCTGAGTTGGCCGTCTGCCCGACCGTCCCGGTAGAGCGCTCGGCCTGGAGGTCGGGCAAGCCGACGAGGCGGGCGACGTCCAGCGTGCCCGACCAAGACGAGAGGTTGCCCAGCACGAAGCTGGCGGCAAGCAATAACACAAAGATGACGGAGAAGATAACCGCCAGCAAGACCGGCCGTTGCCGGCGAGAAGACGGATTGGCCATAAGACCTCCCTGAGACCTTTACCCTAGACCTTTAAGTACCGGCGCAACGCCCAAGCCGACCCAAAGAGGCCGATCACCAGACCGGCGACCAGCAAGATCAGGTACACCCATTTGAGCGGCATGGCGGCAAAACTGAGGCCCAGCCAGGGGATATTGGCCTGGAGGCCGCTGGACAGGGCGTTGACCGTAAAGACGATCGTGATGATCGCCAAGGCCGAGCCGATCAGGGCCTGGAGGATGCCTTCCATCAAGAACGGCCCGCGGATAAAACCGTTGGATGCCCCGACCAGGCGCATGATGGCGATCTCTTTGCGCCGCGCAAAGATGGCCAGGCGGATCGTGTTGTTGATGAAGATGAGGGCCACAAAGAGCAGCAGCAAGACCAGCCCCAAGCAGGTGAAGCGGATAGCGTTGGAGATGCTGAAGAGCTTGTTGACGATATCTTGGCCGTAGCGGACCGAGCTGGTCGGGTTGTCAGGACTGTCAATGACCTTGGGAAAAAGGTCTAAGGCCGTCACCTGGTCGGCGATCGACTGGACATCCTCGGGGTTGCTCAGCGTGATCTCAAACGAGGCGGGCAGCGGGTTGCCGTCCAGCTGCGCGATATAGGCCGGGTCGGCGGTCTCTTTCAAGCGTTCGAGGGCCTGGTCTTTAGAGACATAGTCAACGCCGCTGACCCCGGCAATGGCAGCGACCTCGTTTCTAAAGGCCGTGACGTCGTCGTCGCTGGCCGTGTCGCTTAAGAAGATCGTGATCGAGACCTGGCTTTCGACCGATGAGACCATCTGGTTGATGACCAAGGTCACGATCATGAAGATGCCGATCACCAAAAGCGAGAGGAAGATCGTCACGATGGCGCCAATGACGGTGGAGAAGTTCTTTTTGAAGCCCGAGAAGGCCTCCCGCAAAAAATAGACGAAACTACGCATCGAGGCCGTACACCCCCCTGTCCTGGTCGCGGACAAGATAGCCGTTCTCTAAGGCGATCACCCGCTTGCGCAGCGAGTCGACCATCTCGCGGTCATGCGTGGCCACCAGCACTGTGGTGCCGGTGCGGTTGATGCGGTCAAGCAGGCGCATGATGCCCAGCGAGGTCTGGGGGTCAAGATTGCCGGTCGGCTCGTCGCAGATCAAAAGCGGCGGGCGGTTGACGATGGCGCGGGCGATCGAGACACGTTGCTGCTCGCCGCCCGAGAGCTGGTCGGGCAGCTTGGTGATCTTATCCTCTAAACCGACCAGGCGTAAGACCTCGGGGACCTGTGTGCGGATGATGTGGCGCGACTTGCCGATCACCTCAAGGGCAAAGGCGACGTTCTCAAAAGCCGTCTTGTTGGGCAAGAGCTTGTAGTCTTGAAAGACACAGCCGATGTTGCGGCGGAGGTATGGGATGCGCCAATTGCGGATGCGCACGAGGTCCTCGCCGGCCACCACGATCTTGCCGGTGGTCAGCTTGATCTCGTGGTTGATGAGGCGGATGAAGGTCGATTTGCCCGAGCCAGAATGGCCGACCAGAAAGACGAACTCGCCGGGATGCACCTGGATGGTGATGTTGGCCAAGGCCGGCTTGTTCGGCTGTGCCGGGTAGACTTTGGAGACCCGGTCGAAGAGGATCACGGGCTTGCCATGCGGCTTGCCTGAGGCGGTGGCCGGGCTGCCTGGGCCGGTAGCCGGGACGGTGGCCTGATGGTTGGGGTCCGCCAGCGGACTGGCGGCGGCCGGGTGGGAGGCAGCGGCCGGGTAGGCAGCGGCGGCCGGGTCGGCCAGGGCGTTAGACTGATAGGCGGCCGGGCTGGCTGTGGGCTGTTGCCCGCCCAGAACACCGGGCACCAGGCCGGGCGCGCCTGCGCCAGCAAAAGCATTTGCGGCATGGCCGGCAGCAGCACCGTCCAGGCCGGTGGCAATCGAGGCCTCTTGAACGGCAGCGTTTGCCCGCATGACCGCATCGGAGGCCGAGTCGACAGCGTAGGCCAACTCGTTTTGCGCCTGGCGTTGGAGGTCGACGTCTTGTTGCAGAGCGCCCGGGTCAGCACCGGCTTCTGGACCCGCAGCAGCGTACAGGCTGGTCACAGAAGATGTCGGGACCTGGATAGCTGGGTTTTGGGTATTTGTGAGGGCACTGGCCTGATCAGGCGTCGGCCTGCCTGGTTGCGCAAGCAGCTCGTTGATAAGCTGTGATGTATTATCTTCTTCAGAGGTCACACGGTCTCCATTCAAAAAATTCTCGCTGCCGTATTGGAGAAACACCCATGTTTCTCCACCTCAACGCTTTTAGTCAAAGGGCGTACTGTCCAGAACTGCTCTATTTGCCCTGACCGAGGCTCTGACTTTTAACCAATTCTAGCACAACCGTGTAAATTGCCTGTGCATCAAGCCCGTACGAAGTAATCAGCTCATCGGCTTCGCCCGACGTCCCAAACCTGTCGTTGACGCCGACCCGCCTCAGCGGCCGGGTCAAAATGCCCGGGTTCTCGGCCAAGAGCTCGCTGACCGCAGAGCCCAGGCCGCCGATCACAGAGTGCTCTTCGGCCGTCACCACGGCGCCGGTGCGGCGGGCTGACTGAATTATCGCCTGACTGTCCAAGGGCTTGATCGAATAGGCGTCGATGACCTCGGCCTCGATGCCGCTGGCCGCCAGCTGCTTGGCCGCCTCTAGGGCCAAATGCACCTCGTAGCCCGTGGCAACGATCGTCACTGCGGCCGACCGGCCAGCCTCAGGGGCACGCAAGAGGTGCGACCCGCCGACCTGAAAGTCGCTTTCGTGGCCATAGGTGGCGGGGACCGGCGCGCGCCCCATGCGGATGTAGAACGGCCCGGGGGTCTGGGCGGCCAGCCTCAGCAACGACTTTGTGGCCTGGTAGTCGGCCGGCACCAAGACGCGCATGTTCGGCAGAACCCGCATCAGGGCGATGTCTTCGACCATCTGGTGGCTGCCGCCGTCTGGCCCCACGCTGATACCGGCATGGGTCGGGGCGATCTTGACGTCGAGGTTGACATAGCAGACGGTATTGCGGATCTGGTCATAGACACGGCCGGTGCCAAAGATCGCAAAAGAGCCTGTAAAAGCGACCTTGCCGGCCAAGGCCAGGCCGGCCGCCACGCCGATCATGTTCTGCTCGGCAATGCCCACGTTGATATGCCGGCGCGGGTCGGCAGCAGCCAGCTTGCTGGTGGTCGTCGAGCCCGAGAGGTCGGCATCGACGGCATAGACATCGAGGCCTTCGTTTAAAAGCTCGACCAAGGTCTCGCCGTAGGCCGCCCGCGTGGCTTTTGAGTCGCTCATCTTTGCCCCTCCTGCTGCCCCGGCGCCTGCTCTTCTGGGTGCCCCGGCGCCTGCTCTTCCGGGCGCCCCAGTGGCTGCCCTTCTGGGTGCCCCGGCGCCTGCTCTTCTGGGTGCCCCAGTGGCGATCGCAGCTCGGCCAGCGCGGCCGCGCATTGCTCGGCGTTCGGGGCAACGCCGTGCCAGGCCGCCTGGTTCTCCATAAAGCTGACGCCCTTGCCTTTCACGGTATGGGCAATAACGCAGGTCGGACGGTCGGTCGGATCGGCCAAAATGGCCGTAAAAAGCCCCATCAGGGCAGACAGGTCATGGCCATCGACCTCAAAGCGGCGCCAGCCAAAGCACTCGAACTTCTGGCCCAGGTCCCGCAGGTCGTTGATCTCGGCGGTCGCACCGTCGATCTGCAGGCCGTTGCGGTCGATGATCGCCACAAGGTTAGAGAGCCCCTGGTTGCCGGCAAACATCGCGGCCTCCCAGACCTGCCCCTCCTGGCATTCCCCGTCGCCTAATAGTGTAAAGACGTGGTTCGGCTGCTGGCCGGTGGCCGCAGCATCGGCGCGCAGGGCATAGGCCAGGCCAGAAGAGACCGAGAGGCCCTGCCCAAGCGAGCCGGCCGAGACCTCGACGCCCGGCAGTTTCAGCCGATCGGGGTGCCCCTGCAGGCGCGAGCCGAACTTGCGTAAAGTGGCCAGCTCCGAGACCTCAAAGTACCCGGCCCGGGCAAGGGCGGCGTAAAGAACAGGCGCCACATGCCCCTTGCTCAGAACAAAACGGTCGCGACCGGGCCAATTTGGGTTTTTGGGGTCGTGGCAGATAATACCGCCAAAATAAAGGGCCGTCAGAATATCCGTGGCCGAAAGCGAGCCGCCCGGGTGTCCGCTCCCTGCGGCTGTCGTCATCTCGATGATGTCGCAACGGATCTGCGTGGCGATGTCTTTCAGCTCTTCGAGGCTGAGCCCTGCTGTCCAGCTATCCATAGATCAATCCTGCCTGCCGAGTGCGTCCAGTTGCGTTTTATCGCCCCGGGCCTTGGCCCGCAAAAAGGCGATGATGAACTGGTCGAGGTCGCCGTCTTTGAGCACGGCGTTGACATTGCCGGTCTCGACCCCGGTGCGCAGGTCCTTGACCTGCTGATAGGGGTAGAGCACATAATTGCGGATCTGGTTGCCCCAGGCCGCCTCGACCTTGGGGCCGCGCAGCTCGTCTAGCTCGGCATGGCGCTTGGCCTGCTCTAACTCATAGAGGCGCGACTTTAAGATGCGCATCGCCGAATCTTTGTTTTGGATCTGCGACTTCTCGTTTTGGCAGGTCACGACGGTGTTCGTCGGTAAATGGGTGATGCGCACGGCCGAGTCGGTGGTGTTCACCGATTGGCCGCCCGGCCCGCTCGCGCGAAAGACGTCGACGCGGATGTCGGCCTGGTTGATCTCGACCTCGATGTCATCGGGCAGGACCGGCAGCACCTCAACGCCGGCAAAGGTGGTCTGGCGGCGCTGCTTGATGTCGGTCGGCGAGATGCGCACCAGCCGATGGACGCCGGCCTCGGCCATCAACATGCCGTAGGCGTTGTGCCCGCTGACGATAAACGTGGCATGGTCGAGGCCGATCACCTCGCCCACGGGGGCATCCAGCACCTCGGCCTTCCAACCCTGCCGCTGCACGTAGCGCAGGTACATCTTAAACAGCATATCGGTCCAGTCCTGCGCCTCTAGCCCGCCTTGGCCGGGGTTGACGCTGACGATGGCATCGCCCGAGTCAAACTGCCCATCAAACCACGAGGCCAGCTCAAGCAAATCGATGCGCTTGGTCACGTCCAAGAGGTTCGAGCACGCCTCGGCATAGAGCTCCTCGTCCTCTTCGGCCGCCAAGAACTCTTGCGCCACCTCCAAGTCCTCGAGCAGCCCGGCAGCCGCACTGTAAGCCTCGATGTCGGCGCGCAGGTCGGCGGCCTGTTTGCTCAGTTGGGTGGCCCGTTGCTGGTCGTCCCAAAAGCCCGGCAGGGCAAAGCCTTTTTCGAGCCCAGCCAAAGCCTCTTGCTTAGCAACAATGTGGAGAAAGTCATAGGCTTCGGCCAAGCGTGCCTTCTGCACAGCGATATCGGGTGCGAGGTTCTCGATCATGCGCGGTTTGGCGCCCCATGGCAGTTCTTGAACTTCTTGCCGCTGCCACAGGGGCAGGGGTCGTTACGGCCGACGGTCGCAAACGGGTCGTCCTGCTTGTTCACGGTACGCGACTTGAACTCGGCGGGCTGCCCGTCTGGCCGAGCCGCCGCCCCGCCCGCTGCGCCGCCAGCGCCGCTTGCGCCGCCTGCACCGGCCGGGCGCCCTGCCGACATCGACGAGGTCAGCTCGTCTTCGGGGTTCGAGTAGCTGACCATCTTGAGGGCCGGGCTCTCCTCCTCAGGCACTATGATCTGGATGCGCAAAAGTGTGCGCAGGTAATCGTCATACATCGAGTCGCGGAGCTCGCCAAAGGCCGCATGGGCCTCGGTCTTATACTCGGTCAGGGGGTCGCGCTGCCCAAAGGCCCTGAGCCCGATACCGGTCTTCAGGTAATCCATCTCTTGGAGGTGGTCCATCCAGCGCGAGTCCATCGTGCGCAGCATGACCTGCGACTCTAGCTGGCGCATGCTGTCGATGCCGATGGTGGTTTCTTTCTGTTCTAAGATCTCGTTCAGATAGTCAAAGAGCGCCGAGGCCAGCTCTTCGGGCTCGTCGGAGTCCGAAAAACGGTGTGGGTCAACGCCGCTCGCGCCAGTCAGCTCTTCGAGCCAGCGGGCGAGGCCCGTCCAATCCCAGTCGTCAATGACGGTGTTGCAATAGGTCGAGACGGCCTTCTCCACGGTGTCTTGGATGATATCGACGGCCTTCAGATGGATGTCTTTGCCGTCCAAAATGGCGTTGCGCTCGTTGTAGATGGCCTCGCGTTGGCGGTTCATAACGTCGTCGTACTCGAGCACACGCTTGCGCGTCTCAAAATGCATCGACTCGACCTGGCGCTGGGCGCTCTCGATGGCCTTCGAGACCATGCCCGAGTCGATGGGCACGTCCTCATCCATGTCGGTGCGCGCCATCAGGTTGGCTATCCGGCCCATCCGGTCGCCGCCAAAGAGGCGCATCAGGTCGTCTTCGAGCGAGAGGTAGAACTGCGTCAGCCCGGGGTCGCCCTGGCGTCCAGAACGGCCGCGCAGCTGGTTGTCGATGCGCCTGGCCTCGTGCCGCTCGGTGCCGATGACCGCCAGGCCGCCGACTTTGACGACCAGGTCGTGCTCGGCCTCGGTGATCGCCGTGGCCTCGACCAAGGCCTCGGCGCGTTCTTTCTCAAGAGGCTCTTCAAGGTCGTAGCCGCGGTTCACAAGCAGCTCTTCGGCCAAGAACTCGGCGTTGCCGCCGAGCAAGATATCGGTGCCGCGGCCAGCCATGTTGGTGGCGATCGTAACGGCGCCGGCGCGGCCGGCCTGCGCCACGATATGCGCCTCGCGCTCATGGAACTTGGCGTTCAAGACCTCATGCGGAATACCGCGCTTCTCTAACAGCCGCGCTAGCCGCTCAGAGCTCTCGATCGAGACCGTGCCCACCAGCGAGGGCTGCCCGGCCCGGTGGCGGTCGGCCACGTCGTCGGCCACGGCGTTGAACTTGGCGTCGATGGACTGGTAGATGAGGTCGTTCTTATCCGCCCGCACCAGAGGCCGGTTCGAAGGGATGGCCATCACCGGCAGCTTGTAGATCTGGCGGAACTCGGAGTCTTCGGTCATGGCCGTACCGGTCATGCCCGAGAGCTTGTCATAGAGCCTAAAGTAGTTCTGCAGCGTGATCGTGGCCAGCGTCTGGTTCTCTTCTTGCACCAAGACGTGCTCTTTGGCCTCTAGGGCCTGATGCAGGCCTTCAGAATAGCGCCGCCCCTCCATGATGCGGCCCGTGAACTCGTCGACGATCTTGACCTCGCCATCGACGACCACATAATCGACGTCGCGCTTGAAGAGGAACTGGGCGCGCAGGGCCTGCTGCAGGTGGTTGACCAGCTGGCCGGTGGGGTCGGCGTAGATGTCGTCGATCGAGAGCAGGGTCTCCATCTTGCGCAGGCCGCCCTCGGTGGCATAAATAGTGCGCTTGGCCTCGTCCATGTCAAAGTCGGCGACATTGCGCATGTTCGTAACGGCGCGGGCAAAGCGGTTATAGGTGTCGGCGGCCTTGGTGCCGGCGCCCGAGATGATCAGCGGGGTGCGCGCCTCGTCGATCAAAATCGAGTCGACCTCATCGACGATGGCATAATGATGGCCACGCTGGACGCGGTCGGGCCCCCGCATCACCATGTTGTCGCGCAGGTAATCAAAACCAAACTCCGAGTTCGTGCCATAGGTAACGTCGGCCGCATAGGCCGGCTTCTTGCTCTCGATCGGCATACCGTTCTGGAGAAGACCGACATCCATGCCCAAAAAGCGGTAGATGCGGCCCATCCACTCCGAGTCGCGCTTGGCCAGGTAATCGTTGACTGTCACGATATGCACGCCGTTGCCCAAAAGCGCATTCAGGTAGCCGGCCAGCGTCGAGACCAAGGTCTTGCCTTCGCCGGTCTTCATCTCGGCGATCTGCCCGGCATGGAGCGCCATAGCGCCGATCAGCTGGACATCAAAATGGCGCATCCCCAGCGTGCGCACGGCAGCCTCGCGGACCGTGGCAAAGGCCTCGGTCAAAATGTCGTCGGCATCGGCACCGGCGGCCAGCTGCTCGCGGAACTGGGCTGTACGTGCCGCCAGCCCGTCATCGCTGAGCTTTTGGATACTGGGCTCAAGTTCATTTATATCATCGACAAAGCTGTTGAAGTTCTTTAATTGCCGGCCTTCACCAACGGAAAGGAGCTTTGAGAAAAAATTGGCCATGCAGATCCTTCGCTGTCATTTGAGTGGTACTCAGAAAGAACATCATAACGCTATCGTCAGCGCGTCGCTTACGAGATCAGCTCTTGATAGATAGACGACGTCTCCTCCGAAGGCGAAAGACCCAGCTCTTCTGTTAAAAAGCGCTGGCAGGCAAAGAAGGTCTGGAGTGCCCCGGTGCGCTGGCCAACGGCATCTTGGCTGGTCATCAGCGCGCGATAGACGTCTTCGCGCGTATTGTCGAGGTCAAAGGCCTTCTGGGCATACCAGAGGGCGAGGTCTGCCCGGTCGGCAGCGGCATGGATCTGGTTGGCCTTGAGCATGACATCGACCATCAGGCTGCGGTAGCGCTGGATGGCGGCCTGGACGCGCGGATGGCTGAAGCTGCCGCCCAAGACGTCGCCCTGGTAAAGCTGCTCGAGGCGCTCGATCGAGATCTGGACGTCGTTCAGCCCGGCGCTATGAAAAAGCACGTTGCGCGCCAGCTGCTCAAACTCGGCAATATCGCTGGTCACGTAGTCTTGGTTGATGCGGAGCAGAGAATCTTGGCCGATCAGGTAGGGGCACGGGCCTTGGCCAGACTGCGGACGGCGCCCCACGCCATCGGCCGGGCGCCCAGGCCTGCCCGCGCCGGGCTGCGAGAGCGCCAGTCCGAGGCGTGACCAGAGGTTGTAAAAGCTGACGAGCGCCTGGTTGCCGTCTTTTTCGGGCCAGACCCACTCGATCAAGGTGTCGCGGGCCAGCCCCCTCCCCTGGTTCAAGACCAGCAAGACCAATAAGAGGCGGAGAAAACCGCGGCGCAGCGGCGAGTCGCCGATCGGCTGCCCGTTCAGCTCAAGTTCAAAGCCGCCAAAGAGGCGGACCCGCAGGATGGGTATCTGGAGGTCGGGAAAGGCTGCCGGACGGTGGGCGGGGGCGGGGACGGCCGAGGCGGACGTGGCTGACGCAGCTGGCGCGGCTGGGGCGGCTGGCGCGGCGGGCGCAGCTGGGGCAGCTGGGGCGGCTGGCGCAGCGGGGGCGGCTGGGGCAGGCGCCAGCAGGCTGCTTTGGCGGCGGAGCAGGTTCTGGGCCAGCTTGATGACCAGAATGGCCTGGCTGGCCTCCGAATTCTCGGTCAGGTACTCGGCACAGTCGGTCAGGCGGGCGAGGCAGCGCTCGCTGGCCGCCATGATGGCCGGCTCGCCCGCCCGCTCGCCCTCTAGCAGCGCACTGGCCAAGTCGCCCGCATCGACATCAGAGAGCGCCTCTGAGACCAAGAAACAGGCCGAATCCTCCTCTAAGTAAAAACCGCCGGCGGCTTGGCGCAAGGCCTCGATGTCTGAGCCGGCGACCTCATAGCCCAGGCCCCGGACATCGTCGAGCAGCCCAGAACGCAGGCAAAGCATCAGCGCGGCCAGACTGCGCTGCCGGGTGTTGAGCTTTTCGTTTGTCAATGCGGTACTTAGTCTTTCTCTCATGGTCTGCCCCTCAGCAATAAAATAACAGGACGAAAACGGGTATTGCAAGATGTAAGCGCATATGCTAGCATAACTTTTAGTTTCTTTGCAAGCGAGAAATCAAAGTTGTTTTAGAGAATAAAAAGGAGCTTAAAAATGGCCAAGCAAGCACAAAAGAAGACGGCGCTGACAAAGGCCCTCGAGAACGAGAAGGGCTCAGATCGCCCGACTGTCTATAAGGGCTTTTATATCTATGCCGACCAACATATCAAGCTGATCGAGCGGTCGGCCTACAACAAGATCAACGGCATCGAGCCGTCCACTGCGTCAGACATGATCCGCGAGGCCCTAGACCTCTACCTCGCCTGAACCCAGGTCTTTTAGCAAATGCAAAAGCGGGGGCGACATGGGCAAATGCGCTTATATGAGGTCTGTGCAGACGACCTTGCAGATAATGCGGCAGCTGCCGGGTACAGCCCCGGCAATATCTTGTTGTTCGCTGCCGACAGCAAGCCAGAGTTAGGCGCCGAGCTGGCCAAGGCCGACGACCTGGCGGCCACATTGGAGTTCTTGGGTGTGGCCGGTTACGAGCCCGAAAGCCCAGAAGGGCCGGCTCTCGAGAATTACGCTGGGCAACGCGGCATCGGGGCGCAAGGCGGTGGGGCACAAGGCCTTGGGGGGCAAGGCGGCGAGGCAGGGCACGACGAGGTGCGGGACAACACGGCGCCAAGCGCCAGCGAGCCCGAGAACCAGAGGCTGAAAGCCAATATCCGCGAGCTCGCAGAGCGCATCGAGCAGCGCGAAGGCCTGCTCACCGACCTCAGCGAGACCTTGAAGTCACAGCGCCAAGAAAACGAGATACTGCGGGCGATGCTTGATGAGAGCAGCACCGAACTGGCCGTCAACCGCCTGACCCGCCAAGAGCTGGCCAACGACCTGCAAGAGGCCTCGGCCAACAGCCTGACGGTCGAGACCGCCCTCGAGCGCGTCTTAGAAGAGAAATACCAGCTAGAGCAAGAGGTTGCCCT
>Ga0123354_10015885_pt1 | contig 11783 bp, 9 predicted proteins | sample TergutLab28metaG_2_FD_97872 | JGI IMG/M metagenome (GOLD analysis project Ga0123354, IMG submission 97872) | Labiotermes labralis P4 segment gut microbial communities from Petit-Saut dam, French Guiana - Lab288 P4 | ecosystem: Host-associated > Arthropoda: Insects > Digestive system > Gut ... | reverse complement strand
ATATAATATAATATAATATAATATAATATAATATAATATAATATAATATAATATAATATAATATAATATAATATAATATAATATAATATAATATAATATAATATAATAAAGCTTTGTGTAGGCACACCTTTTGAATGGTGTTGAATGTTACTGATTTCCAATATAAGCCCTGTAGAATTTGAAAACTTGAATGCTGGTTATACGTTAATCACTGATCGCGGTCTCCTGGGATGTGATACAGGACAACTTAATTGATAAATATGAACGTTACAGAGGAAGGTTTTCTGCTGCCATTGTCACCTCCGATAAGACGTGTTGTGAGACACAGAATGCATTGGCATGCGACTGGCCTGCAGTTCTGGAGCACCAAATTCAAATTCAAGCAGGAAACCAAAAGGTTTTCTTGATTTAAGGTCTTTGGTTCTGCAGGAATATATTAACCACTCTCGTTTTCAGCTTTTCACCTGTTTACCTGAGATCTTTCGTGGGTTTCCTGCAGGTGGCAACTGAGACAGTATGCTGGTGCAAAGGGCCACGATCGATTCTTCCGAAATCCTTTCATTTTCACCAAAAGTTATCACACTGTTAGATTAATATGAAGAGGGAACTTTACAGGCGACAGTCCTCTTAAGAAACCATTAGTAAGACATGCTAGTGGACAAATTTACTTCCTTCTATAAAATCCAGGTTTGCTATGACCTTTAAAACAGTCCACACTAGACCCTATCTTTAATCAAATAAACCGATGGCTTATTGTCACACATCGTTTGTTTAGGGTATGCATTAAAATCGTTCTCCCATCTACGCCTAGGACTTAGAAGTGGTGTGTTCCCTTCAGGTGTTTCTGTCAAAACGTATTTATGAGTTGACACAAAGCTGACCAGACGCATGTTGTTGTGTTTGTGAGAAACATTTCTCTACAATAAGAACAAACGAGGGAACAGTGTATGTGACTTCTTATAGACCTAGGTATATTAATTTGTAACTTATGCTGGATTTTTTATATAAGACTAGGGGTCGGTAGGGATTTCAGAGGTCCGGAACTTTCTTAAATGCAATTAATTTAATTCTTTTATCAAAATCGGGTTCCTGTTTATGGCAACGTGCCGCGTTTATGGCACACGAAGCATTCATTACGTCAACACATTTAAACACTCCACCTACGAGTAAGGCTTTGAACTTGACGGCTTGGCTGGCGGTGCTTTATTTTCCTGGCGTAATTTTTGAAGTTAAAATATGTGTCTAGAAATGCACATGTTTGCTTCAACTTGTCGCCATTTGCTAAGTGTTCAATGTGTAACAATCGCAGAGTCAAATCTATGCACAGCTCTAAGCTGATAGAAGACAACAGAAAATTACGTCTTCCATTGAAGTGTTGACTCGCCCTTATAAGACATTCATTTCAGTCCTTTTTTTTTAAACTGGAAAGCATAATTTAGGCTCGTAAATATATTACGGTGTTCTTGCCTCATGCGAAAATACAGTCGAGGTTAAAATCATAATCCTGAGTCACTAACATTACTTTGCTAATTAAAAGCATTTTTTTATGTTGTAGCTATTTAGGTCCACTGTGTCAATGAGAGGGCCATAAAAACCAAATTTGTTTTATCCCTTTGCATTCTAAAATTTTTTGTGTCTCCACCCACAGACAACATATGTGAGCAGATTTCTTTGTATATCCCAGAAATCTGCTTTCCGTGTACACAACTTCATCCCCTAACACACACAACCGCTTTTACAACCCCTACCTTAGCTAGCGAACCAGAAATAGCACTTCCGTAGATAACCAAAATAGTAGTATGTAGGATCCCTTAAGTAAAGAAAAGAAGGGGGATATTTTGCTTGGTGGTTTGTGGTTCAGTGACGGAGCAACCGGTTATTTTAAGAGGAAATACGACATTCCTTGTTTGTCTTTAAGAGTATGGAAAGTGAAATTGGAAGGCGAGTCAATATGGGGAGTCTGTTCTTTCGACAGAAAAAAAGGAAAAATCTTAGAACAAAGAAATTTTTTATACGCAGGGAATATTTAATAAATATGAAGGGAGGAAATTTTTGGTAGCAGAAGAATCAAACGCGCTGGAATTTGGATGTCATACGCCATATCTGAAAAATTTGGCATAGTGTATTTTTTAAGTGTTTTGGTGAACACTTGTTTCCTCACTGTTCAGGTTGGATATGTCTGTGAGTCAACCGAATCATACGGCTTGTGTAGAAAGTAGCAGTCTTAGGAAATTTGTATCTGTCCATCAAATAACAAGGCTTTATTATCACTGAAGACGAGAATCCTTCACGTGAACGCTGTGGGAAAGGGGAATCGAGCAAGTCAGTGAATTTTTTTTTAAAGAAAAGACATATTATTCCGTTACGTTTACATAACTTTGAACACGTGTGACCATAATTGTGAATCTTCGTGCTTCTGATATTGTTACTGTTACTGTTACCGTCAGTCTTGGTCAGTTCTGAAACCAACTGCCACTATGCCTTCGCACGCAACTACCTTTTTATTTAGAAACTATTTCGAAACGGCTACATGTTTCGATAGTTAACGACCATCATCTGGCCATCAGCACTGTACCTTCTAATAAGTTACAAACGCACTACCTGTGAATTCACAACACGGTTTCCATTCTGTGGGATCCCACAAGTTTACAGTGTTTGTTACAGTGCTCTATTTTAGGGTCTTGACCTATAATAGCTGACGGTTGTTTAATTGTTGTAGGTATTAGTAAGTTGCGTGACGGCAAAATTAAAATATTGCAAAATATACAATAATTCTTATACGTGCAGAAATTAGTATCCAAGCTTCGTCTACGTGTGTGTGTGTGTGTGTGTGTGTGTGTGTATGTATATATATATAAAAGTAGAGAGAGAGACATACACACACACACACACGCACACACACACACACACATATATATATATATATAGGCGACGCCTCGTCCTTAATTTTACATATATTATTTATATATAACATATATATATATATATATATATATATATACATACACACACACACTTGTCTTCCTGGTTGTTATCCAAAAATTTAAAGATTAAGGTATAAGGAAATATAATTTTGCCTATTGTTTTGTATGGGTATGTAACTTGGTCGCTCACATTGCGGGAGGGACGTAGGCTGAGGGTGTTTGAGAATAGGGTGTTGAGGAGAATATTTGGGGCTAAGAGGGACGAGGTAACAAAGGAGTGGAGAAAACTACATAATGAGGAGCTTAATGATCTGTACTCCTCACCCAATATTGTTCGGGTGCTCAAATCGAGAAGAATGAGATGGGTGGGGCATGTAGCGCGTATGGGGGGAGAGGAGAGGTGTATACAGGATTTTGATGGGGAAACCCGATGTAAAGAGACCACTTGACAGAGCCAGACCTAGTTAGGAGGTTAATATCAAGGTGGATATTCAGGAAGTGGGATGTGGAGGCATGGACTGGATCGAGCTGGCTCAGGACAGGGACACGTGACGGGCAATTGTGAATGCGGTAACGAACCTCCAGGTTCCATAATACGAGGGGAATTTCTTGACTAACTGAAAACCGTTTGGCTTCTCAAGAAGGACTCTGCTCCATGGAGTAAATAAGGAGTGTGTATGTGTGTGTGTATATATATATATATATGTGTGTGTGTGTGTGTGTGTATGTGTATGTGTGTGTGTATGTGTGTGTGTGTGTGTTTGTGTGTGTATGTGTGTGTGTGTGTGTGTTTGTGTGTGTGTGTGTGTGTGTGTCTCACGCATGAACGGTGAGGTTGTCTGTGTCAAGATCTTGAATGTTTTTATTGACGTCACATATCTTTCTCTGGAACTGTTTCATTGTATTGCTGTGTGGTTCATATAGGAAATTCTCGTTGGTATGTAGTGTGTTGGGTTGATAAGAGTGCGCTGGTTCTTCACGTAGCGCCTGACGGCCTGTGGTCAGTATCGTGGTCCGTTTAACGCCTCGGTATTTGAAGGGAATATCGTCGCAAAAGTTCTGTAAATATTTCTGGTTTCCCACACTGAACTATGTACATACTCCGTCCACACAGACGCCCCTACCACAATTGCAGTAACTTGTATTTCAAACGTTATGAAACTTGTTTCAGATTTATGTTTTGTTAAATTTTAGACTAGTGAATTGCAACCACTTGGAGAGCGAAAGTTTATTGTTACTGCAATACCAAACAAAATAACGCAATTTAAACAAAATACACACTTTGATGAAGTGCGTAGAACTATAAAATAGATTCAACCAGGTCCGTGCTGTAAAATTAATTTCTTCAAGTTTCTCCTAAGATAATGTATGAGAATACTCTTTTAAGATTTTAATTTTTGTGTCTTAAAAATCTTGATATTTCACATTCATAAACCTTATGTTTTACATTAAAATGGGGTGTCCAAGTAATATGAATAGTTGTTTATTTATGTAAAATTTACATATTTTTAAGTCTTTCCTGAAGTCCAAATGCGCAATATGCCTGAATATTTACGTTAAACCAGAATGCTTGTTTTATTTACGTGCTTACACTGACAATGAATTCGAAGCTTTTGGGTTTAAATATTTTTTACCTTTTTCCATATGCCTTGAGTATATGCATGAATGTTAGACTTTAATAAGAGGAAGTAATCCATCATTTTACTAACAGGTCATGTTTTCTGCAGGTAGTCTACTCGAAGGGGTAACATGTAGGCTGGATATAAAGTTGGCTTTTAAAATATTGTTTGAAGTCCAAACAGAATTATAAAACAACAATGACAAAAAATTAATTATACCAGTAGGACATAAATTTCCTGCTAAAGGTTCAAACATGAGTTAGGGAAAGGTACGTACTACATAATAAGGCTGGCGAGTTCGTGTCCCTAGGTGGGCCCTTGAATTTTACTGCTAGTCTCGAGATATCCGTCACGAAACTTGAGTAACATCTGCAGGATTTTGCAAGGACATCTAATGTAAAATTTGATAGAAATCATTCCGAAAGGTCCGCGGATTTTGAGGTGGTAACATACATGTTTTGTTTAATTTTCTCGAAATGAGGAAGAAACAGGGGAGAAAAATATATCTGACACAATCATTTTTTTAACCATTTTTGGTAACCTTTGTCGGAAATATTCGATTTGATAAATATTTGACGGGTTACACTTGGGATGCGTCCAAAAATGCAAGTAGTTTTTTTTTATATGAAATGTCCGTTAATATTACATGATATTAACCAATGTGGATTGGGTACAGAGCCTTCATTAATATTTCAAACGGTGAAGGTTCATGAAAGCTGATCCTGCTGGCCGCACGGTCTAAGGCGTGGGTTTGCGGCCGTTCGCTTGCTGGGATTGGGTTCGAATCCCCTCTAAGGCGGGGTTGAAAGTTGTGTGTTGTTCAGATGCAGGCCAATACGGCGGGCCGATCCCTCGTCTAGGGGATTTTTACCGAGTGTGATGTGTGTCATTAAGTGTGATAAAGTACAACAGCAACCCTCTACACCTACAGTCGACTAAAAAGTTTTCATAAAACAATTTTATTAATCCTCTATTTTTAACAAGCGGACAGAACGAAAGGAACTCTCAAACAAGACGTCACTTCTTCCTGTTTCTGCAAGACTACAAACTGTTTATTTTACCATGCAGACGGTGCATGAAGCATGTCCTCCTTGGAAGGATTTACGGCCCTTTTATGGCCTTGGGGCTCAAAGCCTGGAGATCCAGTAACAGGCGGGTTAATCGCTCGGTTTCATTACTAGCCGACACCCATAAGACTTCCACCTCATTGCTCGACTCCCCGGAGCCATACTCGAGTATAAAGCGCAAGGCAGGGTATTGACTGCGACATTCCCATTTCCCATTCTCCCTTTCACCCCTCCTAAACATAACTTTCATGTTAACTTCATTTGTTATCCGTCCTTTTTCCTCTTACATCTTTTATGTCGTTCCCACTTTTTTTTCCCTCTTCTAGTATTTTCCCTTCTCGTATAAATAAAACGATAAGACAGAAGTTTGTACCATTATGTCTGAGGGCTTCTCCCTTCGTTCTAACACACTGTGTTTTTTAATTAGTGAAAGTTTGGGTTCAGACAGACTGGGAGGTGAAGAAATGAGTTCACTTGGCCGAAGAGGATGTGTCGTATGCTTCAAAGTTATTTTTATCGTTTTTTTAAAGTTCGGGTCTGGCGTCTGTCAACTTGTTTCTCTTTCATTATCTTCTCTCGCTTGTTTCATTTTTTTTATCTCTTCTGATGGAGCCTCTTCCCTTTCCGGGACCTTGCCGAATGCCGGCAGCACCATCTGTAAGATCGGTCGCGCTCTCTCGGATCGAAATGCTGTCGGGAAATTATTTGAGGCTGTGAAAATAATGTTTAGTAGGTAACATTTTTAAATATGACCCCTTCATTCGGTAGGTAACGGATAACATCAGTGTCGTCTGTCAGTTCAGGTTACTTGATTTCTCGATTATGGGCCAACTGCTGATGATAGATTGTGCTGGGATCATACTGGAGCTGACATGATAGTGTCACGCCACATGTTTTGACTGCTTCAGGGGTGTAGTTACTGTGGCGAGTGAGGACTCTGCCGCATCAGGCCCCTAGCTCTGGTGTAACAAAGTGTAATTAATATTACTAATTTTATAAACTACTTCTACTTATGAGGAGTTAAAAATAACACAAATTTTGGACAAATTACTGGAATAAAAGAGAAGCTGGATACAACGTGTAAATAGAATGCTTCGAAATAGGTTACCCAGGGTAATCAGATGCTACACCCCAACTGGCAGAAGGAATCATGGTAGACCGCTAAAGAGACTTCTGGTTACGTGAGACCGGGACGGGTCAACAAGTGGCCCAACTCCATGTCAGATATGTGATGATGATGATGAAGATGATGGTGACTTCTACTTATGTTTCATTTCTATAGATATATTAGAGGCCAACGATGTCCATATATTTTTATCACATCTTTATTTCCTTATGTCATATAACAAGTAAAGTTAAACCACCAATAGTTCATGTGTTATGTATAAGTTACGTATACAGTGTACGTATGCAGACAGACCAACAAGTATTAGTCAAGACACAAACACCTTTAAAAAAAAACCAGTTACAGCTGCGTGTTTCGACTCATGTGTTAGCTATCCTCAGGCTGTACAAGATTGTATTGTACATGCTGAGGTGTAAGTTTTCTCCTTATACAGTCTTGTACGGCCCAAAGATGGCTTAACACAAGCCGCAACATGTAGCTGCAATCAGAGATGGCGTCAGATATTTGGTCGCGGCCGGCAGGGTAATAATTTGACGCCCCTAAAACAGATATTACTTAACTTTCTGCGGCCTAACCTTGGGCTGGCGAGGCTTTTTGATTATGTGTAGAAATTGTTTCGCGAGTGGAAACCTGGTTTTACTAGCAAAATGTTACCGATTATTCCAGTAAATTCTTAGCGCCCCTTACTGGCTGGAGCCCCGGGTAGCAGTCCGACCGTTTCGCCTCTTATTCCTGTCCTGGCTGATGCTGATTTTTAACAAACAAGTACTGTTCTTGAGGGATATATGTTGGGCTCCTGCTGTACTGGATACCTTCTTGGCGTTCACTGTGACGACCCACGTTTTGTGGGGTGTGACGATGTGAAGCTTGGTGAAAGTTTACCAGCGTTTCAGAAGAAGATGCTGCTTCTATAATTAGCTTATAATATGGATGGCAGCAGTATGCAATGCAACAGAAATAATTCGGGCGCTACTACACTAGTGTGTTCCTCAGGTTTGTGTTTTGGCTGCTGTGGTGAGGCTGGCAGGTTTAGACACTGTGTAAACCAGACAGCAGCCAAGGATAGATCGTCAATTACCAGTCAAGTCACGGCAATTTGTCATACTATGAACCAGACAGAAGGACAGATGGATGATTAAGTCGAAACGCCTCTCTTCCCTTCATGTAACAGGATTTTCAGTAACGTTACGAGTCTTCAGTAAAAACTGAGCTGATACTTACTTACTTACTTACTCTACTCCATGGAGCAGAGTCCTTCGTGAGAAGATAACTGCTACTCGGCTAGTCAAGAAATTCCTGGCATTTTACGGAACCCGAAGGTTCATTACCGCATTTCCAAGGGCCGGCCACCTGACCCTGTCCTACGCCAGCTCGAGCCAGTCCATGCCCCCACATCCCACTTCCTAAAGATCCATATTATTATTATCTTCCCATCTACACCTGGGTCTTCAGAGTGGTCTCTTTCCCTCACGTTTCGCAACCAAAACCCCGTCTACGTCTCTCCTCTCCTCATACGCGTTACATGCTCCGCCCATCTCATTCTTCTCATTCTAATATTTTTCGGCTGAGCAGTAGAAATCATTAAGCTCCTCATTATGTAGTTTTCTTTACTCCCCTGTTACCTCGTCCCTTTTAGGTCCCCTCAAGAACTGAGCTGATATAAATCGAACCTTTTTTTTAGGTTTACTTCTAAATTTACATCATGGTGACGTCATAGTGATAACGAAACACCTTAACAGACCGACCACGTTAATAACTTGGTTACTGAAGTTATCGATATCAATTTCAGTTAATCATACGAAAATCAAAAAACATTTTTAGGGTCTGTTGAAGAGAAGGGCGTAGAGTCGCTCGGAGCTGCGCGATATTCTCGTGCAGTGAAGAACCTGAAAGAGCTGTGCACAAATTTCCCAAAATTAGGCACCACTTAAAGCTGCAGGCGCCAGAAACGTAACACGAAAGAGGTTCCGCAAATATCAAGCTTCAGCGCTTAAAATTTAGCTGCCCTGTCGACCTGGCGCCCAGTATTTGTTCACTGCAGATTTAAGGTGTATAAAATGAACCCCTTCCATCTTTTGCTTCTGTAGAAATTTTTAGTCACACAACAGCTTCTGTGTATGCATTTGGCTCTTATGTTAGGTACCAACTGAATTTCTTATTTCAGAGAAATCAGGGCAAATGGAAGCTTCTGTTAATGTATTATGGTTTCTTTCAGAGTTAGAAATAAATCCTCATTTGAACATCTTGTCTGCTGTCATATTCTACATACCCGCCGGTTTTTCTGTCTTACTTGTTTTTACAACGGGCTGACAACAGTGATTTTATTGTGGGATACTGTTTAATTCCATATCAGGTACAACTGTACCATAGTTCCGGTTTCCGGCCATTTTGAACACAAAAAAAAGAGCACACTTTATTTAAGAAAGTGGCTGAAATTTGAAGAGAGAGTTGTTTAGAATTAATGAACTGCGACTGGAATATCTCAGTCGGTATGAAGTGGAAGACCGAGGGACCGTGTTTCAATTGCAGGTGGGAGAAAGAGATCCTCTTCTGTACGACATATAAATCATTTCATCACTACAGGGCAGTGACGACGGTTTATAACCACTGAAAAAATCTCCTTTCTAGGACTTCGCCTATTTTCTGTTTAAAAAAACCCTATATTTCGGAAGCCGGCTGTGCTTCCTCGTTCAGGCATAGAAATAGAAGTTCCCTCATTTTGTCAATAAATGTTTGTTCTAATTCAAATATAACTGTAAATAAATAAATAAATAAATAAATATATATATATATGCTTTACTACACTTGTTATAATTTGTTTAACCATTTGAATATTTGTATTTTAAATTTGTTATTTCACATTTATGATGTAAGTAGCCACTTGTATTTCCTGTGGAATACTTCCCTGAAGACCGCCGTATATGCCGGAATATGTAGCAACTGTACAACACGTTTATATGTTCATCATTACAATAAGCTTCGAGGATTGGACCCTTTGATCCGTTCCGTCTCCAGAATTACAGCTGCTCGCGAGAACGCTTCTTAGGTCTTCCAATTGTTCTCCTTCCTTGTGGTCTGTAGTGGTATGATTTCAAAGAGAATCGGTTTTGTGGCATTCTTTGCAAGTTTAAAAGCCAGTTCCTTCTGTATTCATCTAACTTGTCTAGTATGCCTGTAATCCGTATTTTGCGGCATATGTAGTCATTTGTTTTGTGGTCATAAAGTGTGTAGCCTGCCAGAGGTCTCAGCAACTTCATTTCTGCTGCTTCAATTCTTCTTCTTTGTAAGGCTGTTAGAGTCCAATTTTCTGACCCATATAGAAATGTAGGTAAAACTAGTGTGTTGTATATTTTCAAAATAGTTTCCATTCTCAATATCTTAAAAATAGTTCTCTTAATATTACCTATTAATTGTAAAAATTTTGCTAATTTAAATCCTACATCATTGGAAAATTGGTAAGATATACTGCAACCTAGATAAGTAAACTGGCTAACTTGTTCTAGTGTTTCATCCTTTATAATAATTTTTGTTATTAGGTGATCCGTTCCAACGAAATGTATGTATGTATGTTATTGTACATAATTATTGTGCAGTTCGCTGGTCGCGAGATTATTTCCTGTTGGAAGGAATTGAAATTACAGCAATATGCTTGTACCCATTAAAAATTCCTACAGGTCTCTTTTGTTCTTCTTTCCTTGAACTTAAATTGTTCGTGGAATCTAAGATGACAAAGTTTAGTCTTCCATCTGAAGAACCCGAGGAGGTAACCACGCCGAGAAACCGCACGAGGTAATGGAAGGAGTAAAGCGAGAGAGAGAGAGAGAGAGAGACAGAAGGTAGCAGAGAATGAAAGAAATAGAGATGGAGATACTTTTCTTCGTTTTGAAGTTTTGCATAACTCTGACGTATTCAGGCACAAGTTGAAGTGGAGGAAAAGTATGGCCACCTTTGGTTATGTAGGGGAACGTTGGATGTAAGTGCAGAGCTGGGAGGGAATTGTGGCTGCGGGCGGTAGCATGCTAAAAGGCATGCCTTTTCGCCAGTAAACGTCCTTCCACATATAACATGGTTTCCCGATACATAACCGCATTACATGCCTGTGTTCGCATCAGGCTTAGTCGGTTTCAGCATAAGCAGCCATTACTAAAATCAAGACCTTTGCTTCGACAGCACTCCTAAATCAGTGTTTGAGTTGTCAGGGGTGGGAAGTAAATTTAGTACAGTACCAGCCTTATTCTGAAAAATTACACAGCGTAAAGTGCTAATTATTTACCTATCCGTCCCATCTTCAAGGGGCCAAGAATCCAAAAAGAATTTAAAAAGAAGATATAATTAGTGTCCTGTGGTTAGCAATTCTGAATTGCATTCAATAGCCCCTAGGTTCAAACCTCAACCGAGCTTGCGCGCTGTCCTGACTGGTTTTCTTCGTGAATAGCCTCATTCTTTCCGATAATAGTCTGCGTCTTGTGTCAGGCGGGTAGTCGCTGGCCTCTCACGGTGGAGGGGCGGTTTCAGTTCCGGCTCAGTCCATATGATGTTTGTAGTGGCACTGGGAGAGCTCGTATTAATACGGTTTTCGGTTTTGCCCTGTCTGTGTCATCCTACCATCGCCCCGCCCCCATTCCTTCAGCTATCACCGACCACTTACAAGCAATCGCAGCTAATGTCAGCTTCGTCAAATAAAAAATATTTTTCTGTCCAAAGACAAAATATACCAAGACGGCTGCAGTGTACATCGTTTCGAATTCCGTCCTAACGACCGAAGAAATGATCTGATATACTGAATGCATCATTAAACAAATCATCAACAATTTGAACTGACATTTTATTAAAATATAACCAACTAATTGCACCAATATGTGATACTAAAATCTTATTTACACATTAAAACACGTCACTTGGTTAAAATAATTCCTACAACTCTTACATGTTTCAGTCTGTCAAGACCATCTTCAGGGAGTTTTGTTTTGCCTTATTTTGAAGTTGCTAATGCTTGTATGCTTAATATATATGGTACTGCAGCAGCATGTGTGTGGCTGTGTAGGTT
>Ga0123354_10015882_pt1 | contig 11784 bp, 6 predicted proteins | sample TergutLab28metaG_2_FD_97872 | JGI IMG/M metagenome (GOLD analysis project Ga0123354, IMG submission 97872) | Labiotermes labralis P4 segment gut microbial communities from Petit-Saut dam, French Guiana - Lab288 P4 | ecosystem: Host-associated > Arthropoda: Insects > Digestive system > Gut ... | reverse complement strand
GTTAGGTTTTATGTGATGTAGAGGAGTGCGTGGGCGCGGGCGTGGGGCCCGGCGTTGAGGCGGGGACTCTGGGGGGGGGGGGGGACTGCACACTGACACGAGGAACGAAGTTGTTTTCGACCTACACCTGGTTTCCTTGACTATTTCTTTAAAATTGTGTTTGTTCACGCACGCTATTGACGTGTGTTACGCTATTTTCTCGCGTTATATTAAGAATTCGAGTTATTCTGCACGGAAATTTATGCGCTACAGCAAAAATCTGAAGCCACTGTGGAACGTAAAAGAGTAATTTATAAACCCAGGGAGCTCTGACAATTATTTATGCGTTGCATGTCTTGTCCGTAGCAGCAAAGGAGAACGGCGACTCGGCGGCTCACCATGAAGGTAAGGGGCCTTCACATCGATCGGTGCTTATTTAATGTACCTGGTCATGCAAGAACTGTCCTTATGTAACAACGGCACTGAGCTCTTCACTGACTGGGCAACGGGCCGGACGATTGGCGAATCGGGGTTTGATTTTACATTACCTGTGACGTTCTGTTTGTTGCAGGAGGAACCATTCTCTAACATTATAGGGTCTGCTACAGGCGTTGATTAATGGAAGAATCGTGTGAGATATTAACCCTGTAGTGTGGATATCGGTGCACTGTAAAGACTGTGAGTTATTTACATTCTGCCCGTCTCGAAGTACCTTAGGGCCATGAAAGTATTTAAGGATAAAAAAAAATTCTGTCTGGTACATTAAGGGTAGGAGAATAGTTATGTGGCTGCATTTATTCTTAACCCCAGCTCTAAATGGAATGGTACATTCGTATAGACAATAACGGGAAATTAAACTCCCCGCAACGCTGAAGGGTCAAATGGTTACGGACGTTTCGAAGGCACATAATGCTTTCATCTCCAGCGTCAAGCAGTCAACCTCGGTATTTACCCGTCGACGCGGCTTGACATCTCAGAACACTTATTTGTAAGCTTCATTCCGTTTTTACTGTGTGGTAATCTGTAACCTGTGCTGTCCATATGTACCTTTACTATTGAGACATAATTTGCACGTGTCTTGCACTGATCTTCGTAAATACCAGGAGTATTTTCGGGCATAAATCTCAGAAAGCTGTATTTCTAACGCAGAAAATTCGACTGGCCTTATTTATGCTATGCTAACGTAAAGTTATTGGATTACCCATTGGAACCCTGACGATGTCCTTACTTAGTGAATGCAGGACAGATATAAATAAAATGAGAATGGTTTTTTCTAATTTCTAATCACCTACGAACCTAACTGCTATACTGATTACTCTCTGTTGGACCCGAAAGTACAGTTGCTATATCCAACCTTTCATCACGTACCACTGCAAGAACCACAACTCTTAATGTCATGTATCATCATTAACTTTAACTGTACTTTTTTGGAAATATGATTTTGTCGGTATACATCTCGGTCTACTGAAGCTATGAATTTTTTTTTATTTATTTAAATCAGCGATCAGGATACAATCTTATCCTATGATCTAATGTGCGGACTGAAGGAAGGCTTTGCTATGCTCAGGGTGGTGGTGAGAGGTCGCGCACAGCGGCTTGACCTGGTCTATCTAAAGTAGATCGGAGGGCCGAGTTCGCTTTAGTCTTCTGGGTTGGTTGGCATCCAGGAACTGTTGTAATGTGGGGTTTGGATTAGTGACTAATTTCCAGTGATGTTTGGCATATCTGTCTGAGATGACGTCACAGACGAACGGGATCTGCAGGTCATCGTGTAGGGTGAGGTTTGTGACGTACCATGGGGCGTCAGTCATCATTCGGAGTATGGATGATTGGGCTTTCTGAAGGATGGCTTGACTTGCCTTGCTGGCGAAGCTATGAATGAGACCGAACAACTTCCAGCTACACAAGTTTACAGAAACATTTAAGGTAGTAGATTCATTTATTTTGTCAGTGCTAAAGACGGAAACTTATTACACCAATGTGGTTTAATGTATACGAATGCGGTCCGTTTATGTACGAAAGCGGTCCCTTTCTAGTTTAACATCGACACCAACACACTGAAGAACACAGAAGTAAATCTGTCTCACAGATTCTGAGAACAATGTCCATACATTTAGGTAATTTAACATTGTGTAGATGAGGAGATTCAGTTATGTGGCGAATCTAAACTAAATCTTTACTGACATCAGTATATTTAAAAAATACGTACAATATTAAATTTAAGTAAGTAAATCCTAAATCACAATTAAAGCAGTTAGGCTGTCAGTCACTGTATTTAGACGTGGCCTTTGACAGAATATTTTCCGGCGGCCGCTAGCCGCGCAACACTGAGCTCACCTCTTTCAGTAACAGTTAAAGTTTGAACTCCTCATTAATTGCACGACACGACGAACAGCAGTAGGAACTACGTAACTAGCACCATGGAACTGGGGCATTCTGAACAGCTTGTAATACCTCATCTGGTCGGAAATCTCCAGCAGTTTGTAGCTACCGAATATCCATTACCATGTTGTATGCTTTCTTCTGGGTAATTGCCCGGCGTCTGAATTTTGTATGCCGACGTTTCGGAACACTCTGTCTCTTCCATCTTTATAGGCGGGTAGGTACGGAACTGAGAGCGTTCCGAAACGTTGGAATACAAAATTCAGACGCCGGGTAATTACTCAGAAGAATGCATAAAACATTCCAAACACGGCGAAATATTGAAATCCATTACCATGCTCACAAATTATCGGTACTTTTCCGTTATATGAGACAGATAAATCCGATCAAAGCCGTCCCATTCTATTTATTGAAGATCTATTTTAACACTGTCTTACCATCTTCATCCAGGTCTTCAAAGTAGTCTCTTTCCTTCAGATCTTACAGCCCTTATCCAGCGTGCATCTCCCTTCTTTCCCATGCGTACCACATGTCCCACCCATCCCATCCTGTTTGACTAGAACAACTTAATAATAAAGTAACAGTGCTAAAACTTAATTCTCACTTGGTGTTCCGAAACTTAGTATTTTTCGCTGTAAACTGTTAACACATATGCTTCATATTCAGGAGGTTTTGGGGTTCAGAACCCTTCATGGAGACCTGATATTATGTCTCCTTTTTATTTAGTCATTTCCTCCCTGTGACTCTCAGGCTCACGACACCCCTCTTACATCACGTATGCTTGCGTTAATGTTTCGTCTTTAGAGGCGATGTAAATATTCCTAACAGTTTACACTCGCGAGTGTAAGGAAAGTGACAAGTCTTTATGGTCCTTTGTTCGACGTGCCACGTCTGTCTCATACAGTGGCGCATCCTGCTAGTCGCGCCGTCCTGCTGCCATGTCTGACAACCGGCACGTTTTTAATTCATATTTCGTTCGTGCCGGAACAAATGCAGATACAATATCATGACGTAACACAAATGCAAATGTCGTGTCCCAAAAATCGATGTGCCCCACTTTGTGGCACATATTTACGCCCGAACACGAACCTATGTTTATTTCACAACTACTAATATCTGTTTTCTTCTTTAGCAAGTTCTGCTGTAACATACGGAAATGACTTTAGATTGTCCGGGTCGCATATAAGATAGCCTCACATATTGATAAAGTGCTAAGTCCTAGGTTATTTAACTATGCTATTTCAACTGTCAGCACTGTAGCGTTGTTAATGCTGGACATTTTCCATTGTGACCTTACTTAAACAGAACATCCCTTTATGAGCTTCGGCTGTGCTCCATTTACAGGTCATTAGAGTGATTCCTTCTTATTATTCTGAGGTTACGGATGATAACTTTACAGCAGAATCTCGAAATTCAAATTTATCAGTGAAATGATGATTAAGTACGTAAGATGGAATTATACCTAACTAATGAAACATCCTTTACGTAAAATGTACATTATTTTGTGTTTAATGTAGTATCCAGATGTGACCCGTTGTCCCAAACCATGAGAAAACCGACAGTTAAAATGTAATTAGATGAGTGAAGAAAGTGGGTGTACTGGGCACAGCCAGGCTAGCAAGGGACATCCTACGTGCAGCACGTGTTTTTCGTCCATATTGGTTTTCATTGTGAGCTGTTCGGAGTAGGATGAAGTTTTTAAATTATATGGAAAATGTGCCTATTTTCGCTCATACGCCCAATTTCGCAAACCGAATGTTTTTGCTGGTGAGTGCTTAAATCGGACAGTGATTAATGCGAATCGTGCCTTCAGATGTACACGCCATCTTGGTGCCAGTCGACGGACAGGAAGCGAGGACGGTGGTTGTGCATTGACTTACAGTTCTTTAACTTTGAAGTTTGCCATCCCCGTTGTGTGTATATAAACTAATAAGTGGGTATGTAGTAAAAAACACAACTATATGTGTCTAATTAGATCTTATATTCTGAGATTAAAAAAACTACATATTTCGGTCGATAGTGGCCATCATCAGATTTTATCATTCGACTCGCTTAATATTATTCCATACAATTCGCGTCACGGCGTGTTTGATGATGACATCTCAACATCAAAACCCTCGTTGCAACATAGTGTCTCTATATTTTGTGTGTGGGTGAATCACGTAATAATACTTAAAAGTAGTTTAACCTTGTATTATCGGAAACAAAACCACGATGGTCCCGTCCTGGGGAAGGCGCTTTCCGATAATACAAGTTTATACTACTTTTAAATATTATTACGTGGTTGACCCACAAACCCAATATAGAGACACTATGTTGCTACGAGGGTTTTGATGTTGAGATGTCATCATCAAACACGCCGTGACGCGAATTGTATGGAATAATATTAATTGATTCGAATTAAAAAAACCTGATGATGGCCACTAACGATCGAAACGTGTAGTTTTTTTTATCTAAGAGTATAACATCTTATTAGACATATCTAGTTGTGTTTTTTACCACATACCCACTTATTAGCTTACATTTCTTCTTCTTCTTCTTCTTCTTCTTCTTGAAATGCCCTGCAGCGTGGTCTTTATTGAACATTTTGAATGTTGAGGCTATGTCATACAAACATGTTTGTATGACGACAAGCTCTAAATATACTCTAGTTTCGATCTTATTCTGTATTTATGTAATAATTCTTGCATTGTTCACCCATAAAAGCCCTCCATGTTGCTTGCTTTATGTACCTAACTCAGTTCAGTAAGTGTTGTCCCAATGCAGCACTGTGCGAAATAAGGCTCGTGGGAGTATTTGCATCACTCTACAACTAAGGGGAGTTTATCGTTACGGTTGGGTCCAAAGAAACATAACAAAAGGAAGGAGGACAATATGATGAGGACTGTAATGACCGTTAGGAACAAGGAAATTAGTGCATTGCAAGCTGCCAAACTGTGTGAAGTGCCAACATCAACTTCCGAAGATAAAGTTAACAGTGTGGAACATAATATGTAACAATTGTCAGTTTTCGAATTTGTAGGAGATCTGCTTTAAGTGAGACGGATTTCAGGTCTTTTTTTCTTGGGGAGACTATGTGGGCACAATTGTAAACATAGTGTTCATAATTTCACATACCGTGAGTTTTTATTTCTTAAAAAAAGTAAAACTGAAGTAATAAACGGAATTAATACAAAGCACACACAAACCCAGGAAGGTTTTCGTACGTTAATTTTATTTTCATGAAAGAATATCCTTGGTATTTGACCTTTATCAAAATGAGTGCGGAATGAGGCACACTAGCTATAACAAGCCTAGGCATTTTACATGAAACCTAACGTTCTGTTGGGTCGCGGAATTTTCGGACCTCAAAGAAAGCACAGATGTGGAGAATTAATGTTGCAGGTAACGATAATACGTCTTCACTTACTCATGTAAAGAGCCCGACCTGTTTGCCCGATTTTAACCAAATTTGGATTTTTTATAGGATTTCATAAAAAGTTCCTGATGCCAAGTTTCGCGGAAATCCGTTAAAAAGGAGCCGAGCTGATAACATGCGGACAAACGGGCGGACATGATGAAGCTAGTAGGCCAATTCGCCTATGAATACAATAGAGAACACTTTTCTCAACCAGTGGAAAGGGAAGAATCGATTATAAAATACTCGATTAATAATTAATATAACACTAAAATATAACAATATTTAATTCACTGTGTAGCTGTATTTTTGTGTTGAAAATTTAAATGCCAACAACTGAGACTGTCTGCTATAGACTACTAAGACAACAGAAAAGTTTCATGAATCGTTCCCACCACATGTCTCTTGATCTGCGAGGTTTCTTCATCATACTTATCCATAATCTAATAAGCCTATAACCATTCTGCTGTGCACTGATAAACACTTCATGAACATGGACCGGTTGACATAGGCCAGGAGGCAGAATGGGTGAAGTAGCGAGCGGCGTCAGTCTGTCCATCCATAAGACTACTATCCGCGTCCTCAGGGTAGCAGCGTCCATCACGTGGTTTCTGTGATGTTCTTTATGGTATTCATATAAATTAAAAGTTATTGTGGAGCTTTTAGAAGCATAAATAAGTCTCTGATCTAATAGTGTAGATTGTAACGCCAATGAGCTTTGTAACTTGTAATGAGATTTTATGGGTATTTTATGGGGACTTACAAAAGGAGGCCGCCGTCTTGTTTATGCTGCTACTTCGTTCACTTTGTGGAGAGCGTATGGAAACTTTCTGTTCATGTCGAATAAAACTTTGGAGAGGGAGGGGTGGAGGAAGTTCGGCGAGAGTCGAAATAGAAGTTAATGGTAAGAACTACGGAATACTTCTTTTGTTAAGTGTCTGAAAATTTTACTGGGCAGGTAACTGTACGAAATCAAAGGTTTATGAACTTAAAAGGATATATTGCCTGGCGTTGTTTGGTCGCCATCATTTTAATATTACATATTTTGGTACCGGCTTTCAGGAAGTTGTTAACATGTCCGTATTTGTGAGTGATGTTTCAGAAAGGCACACTAGGAACTGCTTGCTGTTATGTAATCATGATAAAATGACAAATGTATCTTATTTTTTCTAATTTTCCACTATTTAAGCTCGCTATTCTGAGAGTTGTTTTATTGCCCCTGATGCATCGTGGAAATTCGTCAAACAGGCTGTTCCTACCGTACGAAGTACTTTCAGCGGAAGTATTAGCGCAGGATGATATAATTTCCTAAAGGCAAATATTTTAAATGTAGGATCTGGTTTGTTTATAACAATAAAGTAGCTCTAAGTTACCACCTGATGATGAAGTACATTGAGACGATTTTTAAACAGAGTCTTTGAGAAACCGGTGGCCTGTAACAACAGAGGGTATAGCAAGAACTCAGACTAACATTTTAGCTGTTAATATGCTTCACGTCCGAACATTAACGGAATATGTACACTTTGTAGTGAACCAACATATGCACGCGGCTAAAACATGCTTAAAATAGTATTATTGATCACCTATGTGTTTCGGTCGCGTTTGCTTCCATCACCAGGTTGCTGTCACAAGAATACCGATAAAATATCAAGAAATTACCAAATTGTATGACATTTTAAATACCTAGGATTGCGTGAGATAAGCACTGCAGCATCAGGTGGTTTTACTTACGCAATTTGGCAGTTTTTGTATAATTTTCAGTGCCCTTGTAATAGCGCCCTGATGATGTACGTTATCAATATTTCATGTTACAGCATGGTGTGCCATTGTGTACTTGTTGGTTCGCTACATAAGTGTAAATACAGTAGAGATTGTCTAGTAAAATAATCAGTAGTCGCCAGTTCTTGGCAGATGCGCGTAATTGACTGTGTCCTTAACAAAAACGATGAAAATTATTAAGAACATTGACTGTAGCTCTAACCAAGGGTTTAAAGATTTTTCACAAAATCTAGGATCTACCTCAAAATTCTAAGCACCAAAAGTGGGACATGAAGCAACTTATGTGCTACTTTGAAAAATATGGTCGCCCGGGCTCCACGGGATTTGTGCACCCCTGTTTCAGACTACACAAGAAATTGTGATGAATTTTATAGCAGTCAAACAATGCGGGACTCGAATTAAAGCGTGGAGCCTGCAAGACGTTTATGCTTGCAGAGCATGAACGCGTTTCGCTTAATACAGCAGTTAAATTAGACTTGCTGCACGACAGGGGGCTACCGAATGCAGGTATGTGACGCGACAAGGTGACGTTTCTCTTACGTCAGATGACGTCAGTATTGCGTCATTGGTATTGGAACGACAGCCGCTGCACGGAAGGACGTGGAATGGGACTGTCATTAAAGGTGATAGACAGCGAAAAATTTACCGAGAGGTTTGGTATTTAGAGGTGGGTAAATATTTTGTTTGGCGGGCAGGTGAATTGTGCTCAGTACACATGCGTGGGTGATTATTGATGAACACATATAAAGTTTAACTAATTGCTGTCGTAAGTAGTACACAGATAGTGTGCAATGATATATTACTGGTACAAATTTCAGAACGGTTTAGAGCATCAGAATACTGTCACTCGCTGTGATATAACAGTTCTGAAAGTGTATGTCTAAAACTACACAAATGGGATGCGATACACTTCGTTAGACAGACGTAACGGGATTTGAAAGGTTTATGTAAAATAACAAGACAAGTAACGTATGTACAATGTAAATTTGAGGCGTGTTTGTTCAGCCATTGTTCTGGTGCAAGAAGTATTACATGTGAGTATGTCTGTAGCTTTAGGTATCTAGCATGCAATGCGCCTGCACCAAATTGCCATCTGTGGCCTTCCCGGCTCTATAATGTCTTTCTACATTATCTCATAAATGGCACGATTTTCGAGAAAAACCTTACTGAACACAAAACATGTGTGTTGATCTTACATATAATTTTGTCTGAAACAATTCTCGTTCTAAAAGGAATTGAGCGAGATGTGATCTAAAATGTCCGGTGGTCCTCATATAAAGTACCCGTTATTCATGGCAAATTTTAATTAAACTTGAATTTTCTCGACAGATTTTCGAAAAAAAAAATTTTTTTTGAAAATCCGTCCAGTGAGAACTGATTTGTTCTATGTGGGTGGACAGAGAGATAGGCATGGGGAAGATAATAGTGGTTTTTCGCAATTTTGCGAACGCGCCTAGAAACTAGGTGTAACAATATTGGAAGATCATCAGGGAGATAAATAATGGAAACCAATAAATATGAAGTCTCATACTAGAATATGAAACCAGAATGGGGGAAAGAACTTCATGTAGGTCGATTAAATCTGATTTAGAGAAACGGGTTAGCATGATTTGGATTGGGAATTCAAAAAGTATGAAGTGTAAAGAAACGCGCATAAAGATAACACTTTTCTATATGCAAAGGAGAAGAGATTGTGATATATTACTAAAACGGAAGGCGACTCAAAGGCGAGGAAAAATCTTGAGTGATGAATTGCTATAGGCAAATGAAATAGCACACAAGAAATTAATTAGTTGTAAAAAGGTTACTAAATAAAAAAATTAGGTAATTTTTATGCAAGTTAAAATGCAGGTTGCAAAACACAGTGAAAAGAGTGCAATGTGTGGAAGAAATGAGAGAGGAGGACAAGCCAAAGTAAGTTATTGTATAGAAAAACGCAAATGAGATTAAGGCCTGTCAGAACACATTAAATAGTGTAGATACGCCTTAGCCAATAGCAATAAAATTAATGGATGTATGCTGGTAAATACTTGGTGTTACCTGGTACACCTAAGGAAGGAGATTTCATGTATATATGTTAAAGCAGAGGGTGATGCTCTTGGTACAGAACGGTAGATTTTATGGTGATGTGAACTGTCTGTTTAATTAATTCTTTCGACGACAAGAAGAGTCAGTAATAGGTGGCTGGATAGAATTCGCTAGGGAGGAGCTTCATGATACTTGCAACTCGCCAAAGACTAGGGTGGCCAAGAGCAGAACGAGATGGTCGGGGCGCATAGGGACCATATATATATAATATCGTATATATTATATGTATGATATATAAAACATATATATATACTTATATATTGTATATTTGTATATATTTTATTATATTTTATATATAGGGTGTTTTGGAAAGTAACCTTTTTACAAGTTTTGAAGAACATGTAAAAATGAAGTTAAAATAAGCATTACAAATAAAGATAGACTGGATTTACGTTTCTCAGTGTGGGAACAATGTGCGGCACTTTCATGTCTTTATACTGCCTACTTATTGTCTCGGCGTGTCGTACAAATACCGTCTAATTCCACATCATGTCTCGTACCTGACGTCTTGCTCCGGTTGTAGATTCTATATTTTATATCTTATATGTTTTGTTCAATAAATTTTAACTTACTACCCAATATTAAAATTTTTACCCATACAAATTTTAGAAGATCTAAAACCACCAACCAGTTAACTAAATTAAAATTTTGTATATATTGTACAATTTGTATTTTTAATAAATTCTGTTAATTCATGGGATCCCTACAGTGAATAAATTTGCATTATATTTTACCTTAGTTTGGAATTCCGTGTTGGTAGCCGGATAATGGTAGTTTATCGACAGAAACGTTTAGCTATGTGGTTGATGAAAAAAAAAATTTTCTTTTTATCTTGTGAACATTTTCAGGGACTTCAGGACCGGCCCGTAACATGTACGCACCACCGGCAGGCTAATAATTTGGCTGCCCCTTGAAAACCGAATTCATTAAAAGTTTCGGCCTAGAACAGGGCTATCGAAAATTTTTGAGGACCCGTGACCAAATTTCGAATAATTTTAGAAGAAATCATTTCGCGTGCTGAAACCTGAGATTTTAACACCATATCTCTCTTTATTTCGGTGGCTTTTAGTGGCACTTAGTAGGTTGGCGCCCCTGCAGCTTTCCGGGTAGCCCGCCCCTTAATCGGGCCCCGATAGACCTTCAGACCCCATACAATAAAGGAAAATTTTGGCTCGCAAAGGAACTGGTAGTTTCAGAATAATGTTACTGCTTCTTATTGTTAATAACTAACTGGGCCTAATAAATTGTATAATAGAACCATTATTTTATTTGCACTGTCACGATGTATGCAAAGCATTTATGCAAACACAGGACGTTAGCTAATTTATGAATAATGATACCGCCAGATGTCCCGGAATGAATGTTATGAAGTCTGGCATTTCTTATTGCGTTGTAAATTTCAGTACTGCTCCTAGAGGCAGTCGCTACAGCTTTTCTTCGATGTAAGTAATTGAATCACAAAGAATGCACGTTGGCCTATTTAAATCACACACAATAATATTATTTAACCACCATGCTCTAGTATTGCAGACTATTCTACCCTGGTAGGTGGTAACGAACATCCCCTTCAAATTTAAATGTGCTTCCTCCATCTTCTAGAAGTGGGCTGTTTAATTTTTGAAATACACAGCTATTGAGAGACGCATATCAATTTTAATGCACCCTAGTAACACCGAGTCACTTATTACATCAGTGTTGAAATTTAAGAACGCAAGGTGAAGTGGGAATTTTAATGTGCTCTAGTAAAACTGAGTCACTTGTTACATCAGTGCTGAAGTTTAGTAACGCAAATTGAAGTGGGAATTTTAATGTGCTCTAGTAACATTGAGTCACTTGTTACATCAGTGCTGAAGTTTAGGAACGCAAGGTGAAGTGGGAATTTTAATGTGCTCTAGTTACATTGAGTTACTTGTTACATCGGTGCTGAACTTTAGGAACGTAAGGTGAAGTGGGAATTTTAATGTGCTCTAGTAATATTGAGTCAGTTGTTACATCAGCGTTGAAGTTTAGGAACGCAAGTTGAAGTGGGAATTTTAATGTGTTGTAGTAACATTGAGTCAGTTGTTACATCAGTGCTGAAGTTTAGGAACGCAAGTTGAAGTGGGAATTTTAATGTGCTCTAGTAACATTGAGTCACTTGATATATCAGTGCTGAAGTT
>Ga0123354_10015881_pt1 | contig 11784 bp, 8 predicted proteins | sample TergutLab28metaG_2_FD_97872 | JGI IMG/M metagenome (GOLD analysis project Ga0123354, IMG submission 97872) | Labiotermes labralis P4 segment gut microbial communities from Petit-Saut dam, French Guiana - Lab288 P4 | ecosystem: Host-associated > Arthropoda: Insects > Digestive system > Gut ... | reverse complement strand
GAAACCGGAGGGAAAGAGACCACTGGGGAGACCTAGGCGTAAATGGGTGGATAATATTAGGATGGATCTCCAGGAGGTGGGATGTGGGTATATGGACTGGATTGGGCTGGCCCAGGATAGAGAGAGATGGCGGATGCTTGTGAGTGCGGTAATGAACCTTCGGGTTCCGTAAAATGCGGGGAATTTCTTGATTAGCTGCAAACCAGTTAGCTGCTCAAGAAGGACTCTGCACCATGGAGTAGGTAAGTATATAATGTAGGTGGCTTCTGTACAAGAATAGACTATGGTGCAAGCAAATAATTTCTAGAACCGGAAATCAAGATTATACAAGGTGACTAGATATAAATATAATGAAATACAGACAGCTGGAAAATGCTGAGGAAGTGCATACAAAACATTAATAAGTGAATGTGGATGTTAGCGTCTTGGTGTGGCAATATCAAATCAAAACTGTGTGTATGAAGAAATGAAAGCAGATTAATATCAGGAGATGCTTGCTACCGTTCAGTCTAGAATTTTCGTCTCTCTGTTTACAGTCTAAAATACGTAAAGATTAATATATTCGGCTGTAATGCTGCTGCTGTTCTATATGGGTTCGAAGCTTTGTTTCTGGCCTAAGGAAAAAACACTGGCTTAAGATGTCCGGGCGTAAGGTGCTGAGTCAGATGTTTGGTCGTATGCGGGACGAATCAACAGGAGGCTGGAGAAAGTTGAACAGTGTGGAAATTCCCGATTCGTACTTCTCGACATATGATATTCGAGTGATGAAATCAAGGAGGATGAGATAGGAGGGGTATGTGGCACGCATGGAAACGAGAAAAATATATGCCTACAGGTTTCTATTTGAGAAAACTGAATGAAAGAAGGAAATTACCTGATATGCCTAGGGGCATATGGGAGGGTAAGATAATAATATGTCTTAAAGAAATAGGATGGTATGGCGTGAAGTGTAATGATCTGCCTCAGGGTGGCAACAAGTGAGCACAGTAATGAGCCTGTGCATCACATATAATGCGGGTAATTGCTGGAATAACTGCACTACTATAGCCTTCTCGAGAATTAAACTATTTCGTATAGTTAATTATTTAGTTAATTAAAGCTAAAAGGAAGATACCACCAAGGGACCTAGATATAGATGGGAGTGTAATATTGAAATGGGTGTTCAGAAAATGTGATTCATCTGGCTGAAGATATGGAAGAGCGGTGGGTTCCTCTGAACATGATATTTGAGCCTTCTAGTTTCACACAAGTTGGCGAATTCTTTGAGCAGCTTGATTCTGAACGAAGAGTTCCGTCCGTTGTGTTAACTGGACAACAGAAACTTCTTGAATATTACTCTATGCAGACTTTTCGGAGGAGCATGTTGCCTCCAATTTTAGGGCAAAGAAAGCCACGAAGAGTGCTTGAGTCAAGTTTAAGAGACTAATAGCCTTGGAAAAGTCGGTAGCTATTTACCAATCTGCACTGGGAAACAAATCAGAAAACGAATTTTTATTAACACGTCTGTGAGAACCGCACATTTTATGAACTGTTATAATATTCATAAATGAATCACATTTATCAGGCCTAAATATACGTCCGCAACCCACCCAGAAGTTCTGTTAGAATTTGTGATAATTATATATAGATTTTATGGTTTCCGTGCTTTGTATTTATTGTCTGTATTGCTTTGATTGATTTTTTGATCATGGATTGTTCATTCTGTATTTTCAGGATAATGATTTGATAGTTTCTAGGTCGTTAATGATACATTTTTAATGGATTAAGGCGTTATTCTACTTAATAACCTAATTATTACCACAGAGTAACTTCATCACTGTGCTAAATCGTATGTCTTGAAACCTACAGATGACGTGGAGGTGATGTTCACATATTCTGGATCTCAGGGTTGGGTTGGGTTAGGTTAGGTTAGGTTAGGTTAGGTTAGGTTAGGTTAGGTTAGGTTAGGTTAGGTTAGGTTAGGTTAGGTTAGGTTTAGAAGAAGGGCAAACTTAAACTTACTTTTTTTTCTCTTCAGCTGCTGGGAGGTAGATTTTGTGACTCCCAGTACTGTTGACAACACGTTCATTGTTAGAAGAATAAATCCTATGTTTGCTGCTAAGTTTCGAACATATCTCATCTGTTATGTATAAAATGCATATCCTGCAGTAAACACACACTCACACACACATATGGCCAGTCTCAGAGTCCACTGCCATTTCATCCCTTTTACCTGTTCAGAAAAATTGTGAATTCTGAAAATTTCTTATCAACTACTATGTGTAGCATGCCTTACATTTTATTGCACATTTTTGCAAATTCAAATTTGAATTTCGCCTTCATTTTTTACAAACTAACACCATGGTGCAGCGTCCTTACTGATAAGTTAATAGCAGCACATCTGCTCAACAAATCTCCCCCCACCCCCTTTTTTTTTGTAACTGAAGAATCGCCACCTTATGCTAGTCAAATGAATCCGGTCTGAAACAATGCATTCTATTTCTCTACCATCAATTCTAATACTATCCCTGCAACTCACCATAGTACTTCGAATTTAGAGCCTGAAGTTTATAAGTATTTTTTAATCCTCTCATATGTGCTACATGCCTCATAAATCTGATCCTCGCCATTGCGCGTTAATTTTAGGTACTTCGTGAAAATTCCACACAAATCTACAAAATTCCAGCTGTTGAAGCACTTCTTGTTTATAAAGTATGAACGTCTAATATGCAAGGTTAAGGCGCAACTTGAAGTGACATCATTCTGTGCATGCATCATAGTCACCATTTATAACTTTGGTAGGTCAGACCACCAGCCACGCTAATGCAACAGGCGGTCAGACAATAAACACATCGCAAAAGCATCTGGACGAAACTGAGATATAATGTCGCGGTGGCCGTGATGTGAATGAGTTGAGCACCTGGCCATATATAGCTTCCTAAGCAACCGCGACGTTCGGCAACATTTGTGATAAAATGTTACGAAACAATTATGTGCGCGGAATGTATAAATATCGGCCCCGAGCTAGCACACCGGTACACTTACGAATATAAGCTGTTATCTTTTGTAGGTTCCTGTCCTTCTACTTAATTCTGGCCAATGTTCTCATTCTTATTAATGGAATGCTGGTTAATTTCATCCTATTTTCATGTCTGTCTGAATGGTCAGTGCGGGCCAGGACCTGCTGTTTTCCGGGTTTCCGAACTTCGTTTGTAGGCACGTTTTAGGTCTCTTTGAAAAAGGAATCATCCGGTCGTAAGGTCTGTTACTGCACAGGACCTATAAACATAGGAAGAACGCAAGCATACTACATATATCCATGCTACAAGTGGGATACAATGGATAGTATTGTGGCCTCCGCGATCACCCGGTCTCAGTCCTCTAGAATTGTACATATCTGTTATCTGTTTACAACCCGCTTTGTTTTGTTCTCCCGTTTCCACTGGTAGGGTATCTAATGACTTCATTACGTAAGCGTTTATAAGACAGTGGTAGCTATGTGCACCACATGTCTGAACAAGAAATTCTTCGGATTTTACATTCTCAGTGTATGTGCTGTATGCGATTATTAGAACAAATAGCCATTACGTGTGAGGAAGGAACTGAATTTTTATGTACTTATTACGTAGAATTCGTATCTCGGGAATTCGTTTACCTACTGTGACACCATCAGCTGGGGAGTACGCGATCTGTTTTCGTAGTTTGGCCAGCTGACTGACTGTATGACAGAGAAACTTCGAACCGGTAACTGTGAACGTATTCACTACATACCGTGTACAAACCTTACAACAACATGCAGTCATCAGATCTGTAAATCATGGTTGGGTACGTAATTTTGTTGCACACAGTGATGATATCCTTATCGTTGCACCGTGCATGTCGTAGAGTCATTTAATTAGCACACCAACTAATGCACATGCATACAATTTTGTAGATTAAAACATTTAAAATCGCTTCAACATGTTTCGATCCTAAGATCATCTTCAGGGAGCTACACTGGTCCTTGCTAAAGTCACATTTTTTTAAAAAAACACTCACTGATTAATTTCCTTATATTAACTAGGTGCTGTGGCAGCATGTCGTTTTGTGTAACATGCTGCCACAGCACCAAGTTAATATAAGGAAATTAATCATTGAGTGTATTTATAAAAAAAAATGTGACTTTAGCAAGGACCAGTGTAGCTCCCTGAAGATGATCTTAGGATCGAAACATGTTGAAGCGATTTTAAATGTTTTAATCTACAAAAAAAAATGTATGTGCGTTAGTTGGTGTGCTAATTAAATGACAGTGATGATATGTTGTTTAATATTTGTAATGTCGGGGGAACAGACAGTTCGCCTGGATACACAGTTAGTTACATATTTTCAGATTATTTGTTAAAAATTCTTATTACACGAATATGTAGGTACATAAAATGTACGTTGTGCATTCCTTGTGGCTTATATGGTAATCTGCCTTTTTACAAGGTGCCAGTAGGATTTTATAATAATATTGTTTGTTGTTTAAGACGAAAGCGTTTATGTTGGCCTCATCGCTAGTGTCTTCTGCAAAAGTAGGTTATGGTTGTAACCTGTCTGTTTGTTCCGTGTTTATTGTCGTGGGATCCGTTTCGCGTATGGTATGATTAGGAACTGAGCTTATTTTGACTGTATTTACAATTCTTATTATAAGATAAGTTTTTTTCACTGTGTTTCTAGTCTGTATATATACAATGTAACTAGACAGTTGGTGTTTACATCATTTTCTTGTGAGTGTGAAGTCTGATACTTCCCCGCGAGGTTGGTTTGTTGTGTTGGTCCTTACGCCTATATTAACTCGTGTTCCATTGGCGTTGTACCCTGTGCCTCTATCTGCACGGGTTTATAGTTGTTTGCCGCTGTTTTTGTCGAGTCTGGTGTGCTCTTACTTTTTTTTTGTCGGCCACAACACAGTACGGCCAACAAAAAAGGACACAGAATTTACAATTAACTTATTTCTTGGTTTAGATGATTCCCTTAGGATTTGGGTTATGTTTTAATACGAGGATATTTCTCATTATTCATGTCACTACTCAGACAGATAGAAGCGTGGCCCGGCCCAGGATCCTCTTTTCACAGTTTTCTTGGTCTTCCTCGCTCATGTCGCCCATAATAGTCACAGATCGGTGCTATCTACGGCAATCCATTTTTCTGTGTTTTCATTGTAGTGGTTGGTTATACTCTGACGGTTCATTGAAATGTATTTAGCTACCTAAGACCGTGAACTTTCTGTGGATGCTCGAGTGTTCAATTCTTACTTTGGCCCCTAGGCCAATAACCTAATTATTTTGTCATAAGTGGTAGAGTATCTCTATATTTTGTGTGTGCGTATGTTGCAGCTGTCTGTTATACGTTTCAGTACTGTAGAGGAAATGAATTACTGCCCGGTGATGATTCACGGATGACTGGAGATTACTAGTGTTTATGACATCACGAAACAGTTTCCAGTTCGCATTGTTAAAGGCGTCGGTTATCTGCAGCTGTCACGGTTGAAGAGAAATCTCGTCTGGATTTTAGCTGAAAGACGAGACATACAAGAAATGAAGAAACGAGCTGAATGGAAAATAAGAAAAGACTCGAAAAAGAGGAAGAGTTTCAAACATAACGGTGGAAAATTTTCTGCTTGGCGCCAGATTAATGGGCTTTACAGAGCGGAGGTGTGGGGTGACACAGGGTGGACAAGAAACTGACGTAGGTTCTGCGGTGCGCAGTACCACAAGAGGAACTCTCTTTATGGCCAGAAGAGAAAGTAAGAGAAGAACTTTTTATTTACTTTTCCGCGATGCCATCACGTTCTTGCTTTCATCTAGCGCGGAACTGTACAGGCGTCGAGTCTGGAGACTCTACAGGCGTCAGGATTATGTAGTTTGGCCCAGCTGCAACAAAGATAACTTGTTGAACTTGTCTTCAAGCTTTGTTTAGCCCTGTTTTTTTTTAGAATAAACGCGTAGATGGGTACCCAGTTACTGAAGTATGGACAATTTGAATAAAGACAAATGATCGCCTTTTGGTGTAGGAACGAAACACACAAGTCATCCTTGTATCGTGTTTTATTAATCCCTAAAGTTGAGGATAAATTGCGTTGGATACGTATTTTAAAACCTTTCTTTCTTTCTTTCTTATCCTTTCTTTCTTTCTTTCTTTCTTCCATGTTAACTCTTCTTCCCCTTCTGTAACCCGTTGCACCTGTAATTGCGCCCGGATCGTATTCCCTAAACCATTCCAATTAGAGAGTTGAAAGTGTGTAATGAGCAGACTACCTTTGAACGTTCTATATTGACTCTCGAAAGCACAGTGGTTAGCGACTATAAAAACCACTTGCTTTAAAGTGTAAAATGTCTGCATTTTACACGTATGGATTATTTCTGTCGCATACAGTAACTGCACTTGTTTTGACATCAAAAGTAACCTGCTGGTCTTTTTAATGAAGACACATTTTTATTTTATGTAAGACAGGCAATGAACTGTTTATCAGTTTATTTGTTGTATTCGCACCAAGGAAAATAACAGGGAGCTACACAAAAAAAAATAGTTTTGTGTATTTCGAAACCAGAGATTACATTTCGATTTTAAATTCCGAATGGCAAGACGTGTCTTGTAAGTTAGAATGAGACAGAGGTAGTGTCTTTCGAAACTACAGGCTTAGGCCAACACACGACTCGAAAAGACTGTGTAGTTTTTATTGCTTTGTGACAGTAACGAGGTCAACTACGTGAATAACATAAGGAGAGTGTCCGTATTGGTGTATCGTCCGTTGTCTGTGCGCGAAAGTTGCGCGTTATTCTTTGCACGAACATAACTGTGCAATAAATGTTTATTAAATACCTACATATGCACAAATAAGTAGTGTAAATTTATATTAAATTACTCCGACATGTTTCAGTGTTAAAACACTATCTTCAGGGAGTTTACAAGTTGTGTTAGCTAAACTTATGAAGTATTAAAATGATAAAATACAATATACTAATGTGTTGTTGTGATAAAATCATGGTAAATGTGGCCGCATATGTAATTCCTGGTTATATTACATAAGCGGCCACATTTACCAAGATATTATCACAAAAACATATTACTATATTTTATTTTATCATTTTAATAATTCATAACTTTAGCTAACACAACTTGTAAACTACCTGAATATGGTATATTAACACCGAAATATGTCGGAGTAATTTAATATAAATTTACAGTACTTATTTATGCATATATTGGTATGTAATAAACATTTATTATTCAATATGCAGAGTATGAACATAAAAATTACTGTGAAAACTGATATAGATCGAGAGGGAAGTTTTTCAGTGATTGTCTTCATTGGAAAATACATAAACGTATTTAATTTTATGTAACTCGTAATTTTCCCTTTCCGTTACCTTAAAACACAGAGGGGTACAAGAAGATGCGTAGGAAAATGGAGATACCTCCCGGTGCAATGTAGGAGATACATGTATTTTGAAACGTGAAAGGATGCAGAGATGGCAAGAGCGGCTGTTGAACGATACATGGCTGTACCTAAACGAGGACATAGCACATAAAATAATTAAGTGTGTCAAAATAACGGGATTTGAAATTATAGATAAATTTCTGTTCAGATTAAAATTAAATAGGAAGACCATGTGCAAAACACGATGCAGGCTTTAGAGAAAGTGACGTAGATATACTATAAATAGAAATATTTTAGTGTGTAGAATAGCCTAGATGAGACTAGAACCTTGCAAACATAAAAAATAATGTAGATAAACTCCAGTGAATAGTATCGAATATAGCTGATTTGCAATGGCAGAAACCTAGTGTTACTTGTCATATCCGAAGAAATTTATTTGAAATTCAACTAATAAATTTCGATTTCATAGTTGAGATACTGCAGATATAATCATTATTAATCCTTTAAAAATGCAGTCGCTTATTAACACTGTAAAGGAAACACGTTACTGATTTTTTTCCAAAACTCCTGTAAATTCTATGCACATTGGAGCCTTGATCCTTCTTTGTGGGTTTAGCATAGTAAACTGTTTACTAGTTGCCAGGATTTCTTCTTCTGCTATCATCTAAGCCACTGACTTCACACATATTCCGTAATAAGTAACTCAGTAATTTACTAATGAACTAAGTGAACAAATAATTACTTAACCACATAATTAAATGATCAGCTAGCTGATTAACTTGCTCATACTCTGCCTACCGTGAAACATTCGACGGCATTTCAGTACAACAGCTTCTTCTATCGAACCGCAATGTTCATCACCGTCACTAAAAAGTCCATCATTACGTCATATTCTGAGATATTTCACTCCAGTTTTCGTTCTAGTGACACAAGATAATCTAAATTACTTTTCATTCGTTTCTTTCAGTATGCGTCGGTATTCCGACGTTGTCCCTTCAACCGCCCTGATCTTCTTCCATGCCTATTAATTCTTCCACTATCATTTTCCTTTGTTTAAGCACCCCAATAGGCCCTAGATATTAGTATATACTGTGAAATGCCTAGTTTTGTTGTTTCTTCAATGTCCAGTAATTTTTATTACTTGCGTTCCAGTGAAACTACTCTCTTAAACATATGTTCTGATAATAAGTCATTTTCTTTGCTTTCATCATAACAAACCACGTTACGTATCATTAGAAAGCGTAATAAAATGGCAGTGTTAGTGCCTACACTGACATTGAATAAACGTAAGCGTTATTCGTTTAAGGCAATTTGTTTTCGACTACGGTAATTACGTACTGGTCCGATGACGTGAAATAAGGAGAACGGTTGTAACAGGACCGTTGTGTTGCGTGGATACTGGCCGATATTGTTCAGATTGTAACGCATATAGACCTATGTTGCCGCTTTAAAATCATTCTGATTACTAGGAGCTTTCACATTAAATCCATTGCAGTTTTCCCCACACAGTGTTTTTCATTCGATTCTCACAGTACACAGCTGTTACTTCTCTGTGCAGTTTAACATATTTTCCTGTGTAATTGAGACTCGCTCTGTTTACTCTGAAGTATGAAATCAATTTGTATGTGTTATTCAGATGTAATTCGTGCTTCAGGGTCCAATAATTTAGCAGATGGAGGTGCATGAGGCAAGATATTTTGAATCAGAGAAATGTCTTTTCGTCTGTTAGGCATTATTTACTTTTATAAAATTGGCCACGTCGATTTAAAGCGAGAGGCTGATGCTCGAGGCAAGATACTACCCACGTCAATGCCAGAACTATGATGGAGGTCATTAACTAGGCTTTTTGTGAGTATATTTTAGTTAATTTATTTTCACCTCTTATGGCAATGTGTTCACATTTAAATACACTCCTACCCAGCTGCTCTTCCAGTCAGTACCTGCAAAAAATGACGCATATATAATAATATGGGACGAGCTTCTGTATTACCTAAAGTTAGAAGTTTGCAATTGATGTAACATCTTAGTACGATTATTTTACTACGTAATTTGCATTTTAGAAATATAAGATGTTCACAACTGATGTAACTCCTTAATATGTTTATTTAATCACATGATAAGATCATAAGATGAATACCTATGCATTCACACGATGAAGTACGCATCAATATACATGTTGGTAACTTTTACTAATCCCACGATTTATGATATAAGACGAGATCTCGTCCCCCTTCCAAAATCACTACACATACTGTGTAGTCACTTAATAAGTTCTTTGGACAACCTGATGATGGCCTACATACAGAGCCAAAACATGTAGTTGTATATTATATATCGCTACTAACTGTAATATTGTTGTATTCATGATTCTATGTATATATAGATATATACACACTACAGCTTTGTATTAGAATTCCTTCTTCAGTGTTGCCAGGCATCGTGACACAACGGTTTACGACTCTCCGACAACATTTTGTTTCAGCGCTGGAAACAGATGGTAATTCATCGGCAACAGTTCCCCTGATAGCCACTGTAAGCTCCTTCAAGGGTCAGGAAGTCCAGTAACTTCTTGAACTTTTAAGATGGGACCGATAGGCTGTCCCGAAACGTCGGTACGGAATTACCGCTCTGTGCTGAGTAAAATTCCAGACGAGCGCGTATCTGGAAAATATACTCTGGCACAGAGGTAACAACATTCTGGATGAACGTTCCCCTTCGCTGTCCAGAGTCGCTCTTCTGCCTAGGAGACAGAGGCAGCCGGCTCCTCCGATAGTTTGGTACCTAATCTTCGTAGTTGCACCGTGCATGTTGATAGTATTAAGTCATGTTATGCGTGTGGATCGTGCACGATCCATACGCATAACAGGACTGAACAAAATATGCAGCCACAATACCGATAACTTCAAATAACGATATGTGACCGAAGTCAACATTGTAACTTTAACGAAGCACAGGCTGAGAGCTCCCTGATGATGGTTAATATAAACCGAAACATGGTGGAGCAACTATTATAATTTTAAATGATTTTAACTGTTTAACAACTTTATAATAATTTGTGTGCATTAGTTGGACAAATAAAGGACTTAATTTGGTACCTACAATATCAAGCTAAAAGGCTTCACGTCAAGTTCTTATTTCCTGCCCTATGCTGAGCACGTTGCTTGATAATGTATGAGACGCCTAAAGTAGTGGCAGCTATTGGTATTCGTTGGTGCACTGGTTTGCATATGTTGAAGGTGACTAGTGCTCAGAGAGGGGAGTGCAGATTAAAACTCGCCCATAGGCCCATCCGTACGGTAACGGAAAAACTATCCCGGTGACGTCGAACGAGCTGGGTTCTCCTGCTTCTTGGACATAGTGCGTTATAATTAGTCCTATGTAATGTCATATGGTACGAATGAGTATGATCTGTCATGACTGGACCTGGAGGCAAATACATTGACTACGCTGGGAATATTCCTACACACGGCTGGTTACACACACGCACATATGTATTGTTTGTAGGTTTAAAGATACGCATATCTCTTCATGTTAACATCAGTGAGCCCATCTTCATAACCACAACTCCTGACCGTCGGGACGGATAGATCAAATAAAATATCGCTGCTCAACTTACGTACAATTTGTGAAATGGACGGGGAATGTGGCACGCATGAGCGGGAAGAGAAATGTATGCAGGGTTCTTGTGGGGAAAACACGACGGAAAGAGGCCATTTGGAAGAATCAGGCGTAGATGGGTGTACAGTATTAAAATGGGTTTAAAATATATAGAGTGTTATGTTGTGGACTGGATTCATCTGGTTCATCTTGCAAACATTTGGATGTGGAATATGTTTTTGGTTATAAGTTGGTTTCAGTTTGCGAAACGAAACCTATGAATTTGTTTCTGTAGTGAACATATCTGTTTTGGAGTAGGCTTTCCATACTGACCTATCAGAGCAACGGGCTACCTCCATCTTGTCAGCCACCAGAGAGATACAGGCGTTAGAATTCTTTGAAAAGTGTGGAAGGAATTTACCCGGCCAACGGCGCTTCGCCCTAGTAGAGCATAATCTCTATTTCCCGTTCCAGTTCTTTCGGGAGTAATAAGACTATGGTACAATGAAATTAAGTTCACTTTCTGTTAATTCAAAACCTATTAGAAACGTTGTTCAAGGACTTAATTTTCAAAGATTTTGCATCACAGTTGCGGGAATACAACTGTTTAGGTAGTTTTTGCCAATTTGTGGGAACAAATTATTGCTATTATTAATATTAATAATATTGCCAAAAAATAATACCTCACAATAGAGTCTGGAAGGAATATCACTGTACGAAAACGTAGGTTGTATGAGGTTATTTTAGTTTAGTTTCTGTTTCGTTTTCGACGTGTTTTGGGCGTTGGTAGCCGTCAATAAGCATAG
>Ga0123354_10015880_pt1 | contig 11785 bp, 4 predicted proteins | sample TergutLab28metaG_2_FD_97872 | JGI IMG/M metagenome (GOLD analysis project Ga0123354, IMG submission 97872) | Labiotermes labralis P4 segment gut microbial communities from Petit-Saut dam, French Guiana - Lab288 P4 | ecosystem: Host-associated > Arthropoda: Insects > Digestive system > Gut ... | reverse complement strand
CATAGACAACCACATGATAGATTGGTCTTACGGAGAACCAGTTGTAGGGTAATCGGTGTGGCAGGCAGCAAGCAATGTTTGGTTACTTACATCCGGTAGACAGGCTGTTTTCCTTATAACGTCGGTTTCTAAAGCTCTAAAGCGCCGAATGGCAGAATGACTGAAGGATGATGAATTAGAGCGAGTTTGGAAGGACGTGGTCGTATCTTTTTCTATATATGCTCCCGACATCCCGACATTGCCCACGGAACATCTGAGGAAAGCCACGGAAAATGAGTGTGCACAGCCGGCGTGCTGACAGGGTTCCAAAAGACGTGCGCCACACGAATACAAGTTCCGAGCGTTGCCACTGCAGGACGAACAACTGTCCTATATCATACTGTCCACGTGATTAGTTAACACGACGGACTGTCCACAAAGATAGGTACCAAGATTTCTTGCTTGCCTTCCTACCTTTGTTACTTTTGCAGGTTCGTTTTCATTTTAATTAATCCACGTTTCTTTCTACCAGTTTTCTATATAAAGAGACCTACATTTGGTTCTAATGCTTATCTTGTATAAATTTCTTTCACCTGTCAGCTAGACAGCGGATTCCCGATCCGTCAGACATGCTGAATTGTTTCTGCAGCACATTAATTTTATCCGCATGACCAACGCGGTTATCGAATATGATGTACAAAGGAACTTGCTACTTGAATCGCAAGTGCAGTTCTTTACTTCACCAGTTGCTTTTGTAAAGAGGATTCATTCATCCAGCCTTTCCAGCTCCTAGGAAAATACCAAAGATTGGCCTACATCGATATTTCAACAAGTTCACCGTTATTTACCTTTCCTACAAGAATTTTACACCCCAGAAATGATTTTCCTATATCCCTTTTCTAGCAAAACTTTTATACTTGGCATTTGTATCCCAATATCGCGTTATTTTTTTTCACTTCCGGCTAAAAGAAACTAATGTTCGGAAGCTGCTGTGATATAAAAGTCAATAACACATTTTACAGCAGAGATTTGCAGCCACATTCTTACAATCTTCTATCCATATCTATGAAGTCGTAATCGTACAATACTTTCCCGTAGAATTTGCTGTTAGAAAAATATAACATCCTGTTTTTACTGCGAAATCAGCTTTTCGCTTTCTGCTGATAATAACTACCTAACCAACTCCAAGGAGCAGAGTCATTCTGTAACACCTAATAGTTCGTGAGATATTCAACAATCCTCCAGCAAATTTGAAGTTTATAGGACCGTGCCTTGTAATATATTTCTATAGTAAAACCAACCAGATGCAAAACATCTCAAATTTATTTTATTTTGGAATGACACTCTACATGTTTCGGACGGAGAGACCGTCCGAAACATGTAGAGTGTTGTTCCAAAGTAAAATAAATTTGAGATGTTTTGCATCTGGTTGGTTTTACTATAGAAATACATTACAAAGCACGGTCTTACAAACGTCAAATTTGCTGGAATTTGCTTTAGAGCTTTAGAAACCGACGTTATAAGGAAAACACCCTGTCTGCCGGATGTAAGTAACCAAACATTGCTTGCTGCCTGCCACACCGATTACCCTACAACTGGTTCTCCATAAGACCAATCTATCATGTGGTTGTCTATGTAGAACACTGACAATCTACTCTTTTGTATGCCAGCACTTTGTTTCTCGTGCTACATACCGCAATCATCTACTTACATGCTGTGTATTTTAATCAACCAGTATGAAAATGTGGCAGTAACACTTTACGGTAATTAGGTACACGTCTGATTAATTTTCTTGATACTATAGTTATCCATGCTGTCAGACTGACGTTGTATGTATTTGTAATAGCGCCTTTGAATGTGCATCTTGGCTGACCGAATTCCGCCTATCATACTACAGTAGTATAGAGTTGGCACGGCAAGAAAAGACGTTCCAAAGTTGTTCTTATTATCAGAGTTACAAAGTGAGCATTGTGCAGCAAAGTATTGCCTGATGGGAAGGCAGCTGCTTCAGAAGAAAATAAATCATATCATATACAGGCGTTTAAGAGTTTCCCGCAAACTTCCGACAGTTTGAAAATTATGATGTTGAAACTGGATTCAAGTATACACAGTTAAATGATAAGTGATCACCATCATCACCATAATCATCATCATTATCATCATCTTGGTGCTACAGCCTGGTTCCAGCCTTGAAGGTCTCAATGACGCTTCTCCAGTCCATTCTGTTCGCTGCCTCGTTTCGTCTATTCTCATTCCTCCCGGCTTGCATCTCTTGTGGCTTCCTTACCATAGCTGTTTTAGAGGGTGAGGAACCCAGCCTCAAGCCTAACTACAGAATGGTGGATCAGCTTCCGTATTTACATCTCCCGGCGACAGAGTAATCCATCCACCAGCCGGACACTTGGTACACATTTTAGTCGCCTCTGCAGACAAGCGTGGACTACGTTGTGGCTATTCTTGTCCAGACCACAGCACGTGAAAATAATATGTGATTATAGAGTTCTATCCTCAAAATTACTGTTATTGCTTAGTAAGATTAACATATAATATACACCTTTTTAATATTAGTAGCTTAAACGCTTTTCTGTTACTCGCAGGGATTAGACTTGCTAATCCATAAAGATTTATGTATTTTTGAAAGTCTCCGTAATTTAGAGGCCTTGGAAAATTACATGTATTTATTAACGTTTATAAGGATTATGCAAATTTATGTAAATTTAACACTGTAAGTGTGATGTCCCTAAGCATTGCTTTAGGCCCGCAACATGTTGTGCAATACGTCCTGATTTTTGCACATTTGGTGTTAAATTCATACGATTATATTTTTTGTTTTAGATTATGACCTGGTCCATTTTCTGGTTATAGCGCATGCGTTTTTTAATAAACTTGTGGCTACACCAGACCGATTCTTATGCAGTACCGTGTTGAAATCTATCAGTAACAAGAGTCATGTGGGATTACACATTTACGAAAAATTCTTACGAACAAAAAAAATCCTGAAACAGGACGCGACCTACAAGAATATTATTCCTTACTTTATCTTCGTTTTGAGGATTCTTCACTCTACCGATCTCTTAGTAACTAACGAATATGGGATTTATGTAATTTTCTCACAGTACAATAAAATATGTAAATGAATACTTAGGTTCCTGCCATGTTGATTCATTAAATATGGTTACATAAAGGAAGACGTTGTGTGCCCCCTCATTAGGCGCAATGACAATTATATTTTCATTACACTATTATGGCACTATTCATGAAGAAATTATTAGGCAAGATATCAGGTAAGAAAAACATGAGTAATACACAAGACAAAGCACTTTATTGGGAAGATATGAATTTAGGTCCGAGGAACTAATTTAAATGCAGTTTCAAAACATAACGTGTGATGGAGAGGACTGGATTTAGGCGCAGAGGTTGCAGGCAAATAGCAGGTCCCTCCAAACAAAGTAACAAAGTTTCAGGCCCCGTTAATATCAGGGAACGATTGAGTAGATAGGCAAATTTTAGTTTCGCAATAAGAACTCTGCTCAGAGAAGCGACCCTTAATAGTCGGTATTGAAGTACTACTGAATTCCAAAGCGCTTTATGCCACAGCAAAGGAAAACCAACAATATCAAAGCCTTTTCCATTAAGACGATATTATTTTCCCCGAAAACTGGAAAATACAACTCCAAAAGAAAGCAGTATTTTAAAAGGTGTTAGAAAGGAGACAGTATCCAAAATAACTATGCCTTAAACAACTAAAGAAACATTTTTCCTAAAAAAAGAAGAAAAACATAAAAACAACTTGACGGTCTCGGATTTCTCACCAGCAAACCTTCACGGTGTTGTATTTTGCGTAAGTAATATGGCTTAAGGATTCATCAGATGAAAAGTCGGAAATATGAAGGCAAATTTGACACGTGCATCACGCACCAAGCGATGGTGCAGAATGGATCTAAAATTCCACACATTCCTAACTGGATTGATTTGATTGTTCATCATCATAATCCTGTCGCTCTGGCCCCGAAAAGAGGGAACCACGAAAAGTCAACTCAGACCTTTTGAAATGCCCATCCCTAAATTTAATTACTTTAAACGTGATAGGCCTTAATACAATAAGACCCGGAATAGCTCAGTCAGTGTAGTGGCTCTTTAATGGTTTGACGAAAATTTCTCAACACACGATGTTCTCTTGGCTCTTGGCTTCAGAAGGTTTTTGAGGCTGTAGTATTGATACTACGGACCCTTTCCCTGAGGTCGAAGAGGCCGTAGCGTGAAGGTGATAACTCCACTGAGTACCGAGGTTTACGATATGCGGATCTTCACGATTACTGTGACAGCCGTATTTATTGCGTGGCGATTAGAACACTTGAACGACTGTACATTTTACCGTATTTGGTGCCCTTTTGACTTCAGCTAAATAATATACGGATAACCAACTAGATGACTGTGTGACTGGCGGGCGGCCTACCTTGGCCTCCACGCGGGCTCAAGGTGATTTGCCACACCCAGCTGCCCCGCCCGGCTACGCTAACCCACTGTGCATCGGGCGACCTGACCCAGCATGATAACGGTCTACTACTGAAATACACAGCCAACCGGAAGTCGGAGGCGGTAGGCTCTGCTACAAGGATGGCCAAATTTCAGAGTCTATTAACTGGACAACGAATAAATTGTGAAATTTGATGTTCAGAGGGCCGTGCTTCGTAATATTATTCCTATAGTAAAACCAACTAGATACACCAGTTTATCAAATTTATTTTATTTTTGGAAATGACACGCTACATGTTTCGCACGGTCTTTCTGTCCACCATCAGGAGTTTAAGACTGTACATACAGCAGTATCTGTTTGACGAATGCCTGTTGCTGTTTGTACAGTCTTGAACTCCTGATAATGGACGGAAAGACCGTCCGAAACATGTAGCGTGTCATTCTAAAATAAAAAAAGTTGATACACTGGTGCATCTAGTTAGTTTTACTACAGTATTAATAAAGTGTGCTTCTTATTATCTCCTCTAATTATTTCTCTTTCTCTGGGCTAAGTATGTAACTATCTTGAATATTTCACGTTCTATTTTCCGTACATTATAATTCAGTTATTATAATTACATCAAAAAAATGCACTCAATATTATTAAATGTCCACAATATTATATAACACTAACCCCTCCATCAGGGAGTACAAAACCGTATAACATTTTGAGGAATATCCGGCAGTGCCGTTACACGCAGGAGATGAAAACACTAAGCAACTGTTTTATACAACTCCGCGCTCTCTGAAGGTAGACCAATAAGACCCGCAACATGCAGGGGTCGATGTTGTGTTACAGTAATTGTAATATAATTGAGTGCATTTGTTGGTTTGAGTTATAATAATATTTGCAGCATCTTTTTTTTATTGCATTGCCAAGTATTCCCGAAGGTGACCGATAGGCCGAAATACGTTGAACTGTTTGAATAAATGTTTTATGTATTTGTGCAAAGGGCATCTTGTTTGATATATTGTGTTTAAACTGGCGCACGCGGTAGGAATGCAACACAGTAAGAGACCATATCGTTTAAAGCGCAAAATGTTAAACACGAGACCGTGCGAGTTTCCTTATGAATGTCAAAAAGTATGCTCTGTCATTCGCAGCAATTTGGCGGTGTTTGGCAAGAACGCAGAGAATAACAGAGATTGATTATCTATTTTAACACCAATTACAGATATTCCAGAAAAAGAATTGATATCTTACGGCCTTACACAAGGAGGGAAGCGGGTACGAGTTACCTGGGACACAAAGCCTGGTTTTATTGCAACCAGCTACTTATAAAAGAAACGAGACAAAGTTTTTGCAGTACTCGTAAAATATAAACAAAAAAATGTATGTTTTTTAAACTAAAATTTTAATTTTTACGGTGTCTTATACATGTTTCGAACACGCGGGTTCATCTTCAGGAAGACGGTTGTACATACAGTTACTGTGTAATTTATTTATATTTTGAAATTATACAATGTAAACCAACGAAATGAACATTTTCTAAATTAATATTTTAATTTTAATATCATCTACATGTTTCGAACCCGAGGGTTTATCTTCAGAAAGACGGTAGTATGTACAGTTTATGGTATGGTACGTTTTACATGCATCAGTACAAGCAATCTAGTAGGTACAACCGAACACCTACTAGACTGTGTACAATGATGCATGTAAAACGTACCATACCTTTACTGTATATACAACCGTCTTCCTGAAGATGACCCCTCGGGTTCGAAACATGTAGAAGGTATCTAAATTACAAATTAAAACATTAATTTAGAAAATGTGAATTTCGTCGGTTTATATTATATAATTACATTACAACGCAAAGTGCAAAAAACATAAAATTCCTTGCAATAAGTTTAGGTTTTCTTCTCATTATTCCATTCTCTTGACACTTTTTACTATTCAATAAAAAGTGAGTCCTTATTCTGTTTTGTCTGAGTCGCCTCCAAGCGAAACCTGCGTTATTACCTTCAAAGAGGCAGCGAACGTCTAATTCGGTGAATACCCTTTGGCTCACTATTAATGATCATCATTATGTACTCTCTTATTCGACATTGCGTAAATCGTGTTTGCCTACAGCGCTGTGACATAATACAGTCAGGTTTAATCCAAATCGGAGTCCAGCTAACTAGAACACGTCTACTCCCTTTCGCCGAGTGCCTCCAGCAAATAGCCAAATGTACAAAAATCCCATAATTTTTGGAATCGTAAAGAATATTTAAGTTTTGAGACTTTTGCAGCGGAACATGCCCACTATTAGCAGTAAAATGCAGTCAAACGCAACTTTTAATATTATATTGCTAAGAGGTGTTTCTACATAGCTTGTCTTAACAACTACATGTTTCGGCCTCTATATCGGTCATTATCAGGTTGTACACTTTCTTATTATAAAGCAAACTATACAATATACATTGTTTTTGTTTTTGTAGACGAGATCTATAGATGTGAACGAGATCTCGTCTACAAAAACAGTGTATATTGAAGAATCAAAAAACCAACTAGATGCCACTTGATATTTTATTGTACTTCTTATAGGCTCAACATGTTTCGGGCATTACTATGCCCATCATCAGGAGCTCGCGACTATGATGTTGTTTACCACATTGCTCGTTTCGTTCTTGGTTTGCTGTATGTTGGGGGTTAGGTGCGGTTAGGCTGGAGTAGTGTCCGGGCTGCAGGTTACAGCCTGCAACCCGGACACCACTCCAGCCTAACCGCACCTAACCTCCAACCTACAGCAAACCAAGAACGAAACGACCAATGTGGTAATCGACATCATAGTCACGAGCTCCTGATGATGGGGATAGTAATGCTCGAAACATGTTGAGCCTATAAGAAGTACAATAAAATATCAAGTGGCATCTAGTTGGTTTTTTTATTCTTCAGTTATCACAATGATGCACGGTCCAATAAGCATCGGATTCACAGTGTATATTGTAAAGTTTGCTTTATAATAAGAAAGTGTACAACCTGATGATGACCGAAATAGAGGTCGAAACGTGTAGTTGTTAAGACAAGCCATGTAGAATCACCTCTTATCAATATAATATTGATAGTTACGTTTGACTGCATTTTATTGATACTTGTGTTCTTGTCAGCCCAACGGGTATGTCTCGCCTGAAAAATGCCCACTATGTCCACAAGTTACGATAAGGCAAACGTTTTGCCAGTTAAGAAGAACTGATATGCTGCCCGAAACTTCTGTAACCAAACACCAAACTACGCCTCGTATCATTGTAGAAGAGTGAAGTTTTAGTGTAAAGTGCGGTGAAATCCTGAAATCTGGGGACAATGAGACTGTCTCTGTAATGATGCAAGGGACACAGTCGGAGATTTTCAACTTTTCAACCAAAAATTTAAGCAGTAGCCTAGTTCAACTGAGCTTGGTAATATTAAATCTTTATTTATTTTATGTGCATACATCGATGTCACGTGATATAATGTCTGCCTAAAATATGCCTTTATAAATCCTTATCCTCGAATATATAAGAAAATGATGTTTGGAAATAGTGCTTTGCAAAGCACAGATTTTTTTTTGTATAATTCACATTGTTACATTTAGTATTGTGCATCTTAAGAAAGATATATTTAATTACAAATTAAGAAATCAGGACACGAAGGCGGGCAGAAGGAGCGGAAATAAAACTTCACGCATTCTCGAACTGTATAGGCAGGCGAAGTGGCAGCTCCAAGCTCAGAAAAAATTATCCCGAAGAAAGTGCACTCTGCTCGTGTTTGGACTCCCCGAAACACACAGTAATTCCAGAAATCGTATAGCTTCGCGCCTACTAAAGAAATTCCATCGTTATCACAGATTATTGCAATAATTAGTCGTCTCTCAATAATTTATCGTGACAACAAATGTTTATTCACTTGCGACGTTACTGGCACAAAATGGCAGACTGTCTAGAGTACGGAGCAATTAGACACCCCTGAAATATGTTTGTGCGATGTGTCTCCTACACTAAAAACACTGGAGCAGTCCATATTTGTCTCGACTCGTGTTACGGTTTTCATTGTGAAGACTTGACGGTCTGACAGAACTGATGACATGGTGGTCGGTGGTTACACTGAGACATGTTATGCAACAGTTATACATCGGTTTTGTTGCAATATGAATTACAATGCAAACGGCCTTACTGAGGTGTTCAAGGTGGGGAAAACTAATTTCTTCCCTTTTATGTCACCTAGTTTCTAGGCTAATAACTGATGAAAAGAGCAGGCCTGATCAACTACGCACTCAGAAGGAAATATTCGGTAACCAGCTGCCCTTAAACCAAAGGCACACACCTGCAGTCTACTTAAGTTTATCGCTGTACCCATTCAAACTAGATAACTGGATTAACGTACGAGATCGACTTTTTGATTGAAATTGGCCGCAATTCAGTTTTACTGATTACAGGCTTGTATAAGGAACCGATATCGATACATCGCGCTACAGTTCAGAGGTGCTTACGGCGACCAACAATGGAATGTAACGCATTGTACTCTGGTAGTATGTACGAAGGTTCCAAATAAAGGTGTTGCCCATATCTTTAGGGTAAACGAAGTCTATTAGCCTGATAGTAGAGGCAGTAAGATCACCCTAACATTACCATCTATCTAAATATCTATATATCAGATCTTTGAATACGTGGCTGTGCGGGTCCTAGGGATATTCTGGATGGTTTGGGGGGGGGGAAGGGGAGGAAAATGTGTTGCCACTGGAGAGAATCAAAACAGGTTTCTTCTATTTCCAACCATAGCCGAGGATTTCCTCGCTTCCCACGTTGTATAAATTTGGTTTATTAATTTCAGGAACCCCTGCAGTCACTGATTACGCCAATTTGCCCATTAAAGCGATCCTGTTTCTCCAGCCATCAGCAAATACAATAAACCCGTTATATTGTTTTTCGTGAGAGATCGTGACTGAAGACAAACCGATCTCAGAGTCAGAATTGCTTCAACTGCAGCCAAAACAACTTACTTAATTACTCCATGCAGCAGAGTCCTTCCTGAGAAAATAAACTTTTCTCAGCTAGCCAACAAATTCCCCGCATTTTATGGAACCCGAAGGTTCATTATCGCATTCACAAGTGTCCGCCAACTGTCCTTATCCTGAACCAGATCCATCCAACAACGTACTGAACAAAAGTATTCATGTCGCCGATTATGTTGGCTAGCAGACAAGCGGCTTGACAACTAAGTATTCCAGCAGGATACTGGCTATCTTGACAGTACTTTCGTGATCTTCTTGAGCTGCTACCAATCGAAGCCAGGACGGTCACTCAGTATTCTACAAATAAACATTCTCACAACCTTATAGGAGTACAATCATTCCACGTGATCATTACAATAAATGTTATTCAATCCTACGTAGTTTCGGATGTTGATAGAGCGTTGTAAAAAAAAAAAAAAGAACTTGATTCGTATTCTTGAAGAAATCGAAACTGCGACTATATAAACTAAGGTCAACCAGATTGCTTCTTAGCTTGACATTGAGACAATTTCTGTGGCCTGAGAGGAAAATGTAATTTGGTGAGCTGTCAATCAATTTAACGCTTTAAATTTCAGCATAATTTTGGTTTTTAAAAAAGGCTTAGTAATTGACAGATGTCTGCCTGTTCATCGCTTTTGCTTTCTTTTGCAAGGAACGTATATGCCACAAAACCAATAATTCTCCCTTTGGCGAGAGGATTCATATAAAACACCTCGTGACACGTTGTACTTTTCAAGCCAGAAGCTTACTGTAGTTGAACTGGTTTTGCTCAAACATTTGACTGTACTCAGGTGTTCAAGGAATTCACCGCTTTTATAAAACCCAAACATTCCTTAGCGTTTTCACAAAAGCTATTTCCGTAAAAACAACTTTTAAATTATTCTGTCAATATTCTCTCCTAAGAGCTCTTATATTATCGGAATATCCCAGTAACATTTTTTTAAAGATTTTATCACCTTTCACAGGCGTATTCTGTATACTTCCCAACTCATTAGTTATTATATCACACAATAATATTTAGTTTGATTTGGCCCCGACCCCCCCCCCCCCCAGTGGGCCATGGCCTCCTCATTCACAATGTTTCTAGATCACACACAACGACGCACCACAGTCGGCAGGACTCATCTGGACGAGTAATCAGCTCGTCGCAGAGACCTCTACCTGACAACACACACATCACTCACAACAGACAAACTTCCAAACCCCCGATGGGATTCGAACCCACAGTTTCACCAGGCGAGCGGCCACATGCCTACACCTTAGACCGCGCGGCCACTCTGACCGGCAGTAATACTGAGTGAAGTGAAAAATGTACAGAACTCTTAATTGGGGAAAATTTCCAGCCTCCTACTCTCTCCTTTCTCGAGGTCCAAGTATTCTTCATACAGAAAAACGTTTGGGGAATCAAGTCTAATCCGCAAAGAATATAGTGCAAAGGGCTTCATAATATTTTGTGAATATATCCAAGTGAATCAAGTTGCAGAGCGAAATGGTCGTTCTCTTCAGGGCTTATTTTCAAATATTTGACCATTATAAAGGGAGAGAGAATTACGTTGCTACGAAAACTGGATTTTAACAAAACCTGAACTGACCCACGTGATGGGAGGACTAAGCTGCTTCCGTTAAACTTTATCATCTTAAGCAGACTGCAGTAGTGTGGTTTTCTTGAGAGTCATTCTACACAGTACAGTGTAAGCTCACGTGTATACAATCTCACGGATTAAATTTATTGTCAACATCCACTCAATTAGACGTTTCTCTGTGAGTTATGGATGTTTTACTGTCCTTTACTATATTTATAAAATATGTAACCCTTCCTTGTACACCGCAAGACCTGGGCAGCAAATATTATTATATTTTGCTTCACAAAGGATGTCATATTTAGTCAAATGTTCAAATGTCACCGTCCACAGTCTTGAGTATGTGATGACGTATTTGTGCCTGTATCATACGAAGAAAGTATATTTCAAGAACCCGTCAGAATTTTAAATACACATTTAACTTATAAGAAGGATACACCACAACATCTATTAAACATTATTCGTATTACCTACTAACTGACAACTAGCTTTACCAATCTTACATCTATGGCAGCTAGAACAATTACTGGGATAAAAACTATCCATTCCTAATTTGTCGTAAAGTTGAGCGTGCATCGTGATAAATTCTTATAATAAAACCAACTAGATACACTAATTTCTCTAATTTATTTTTGGAATAAAATTCTACATGTTTCGGACAGTTACTCTGTCCATCATCAGGAGTTTTTCACTGTACACACAGCAATGGTATATGTCATACAGGTTTGCTGACAGCTT
>Ga0123354_10015879_pt1 | contig 11785 bp, 4 predicted proteins | sample TergutLab28metaG_2_FD_97872 | JGI IMG/M metagenome (GOLD analysis project Ga0123354, IMG submission 97872) | Labiotermes labralis P4 segment gut microbial communities from Petit-Saut dam, French Guiana - Lab288 P4 | ecosystem: Host-associated > Arthropoda: Insects > Digestive system > Gut ... | reverse complement strand
AATTGCGTGGAATAGCGTGGGAGATATTTTGATTCAGTGTGAAATAAGTCATTAGAAACCTATTTTCAGATAGCTCTTTAATTTATTAGAGGGCCCTAAGAAAACCCCAAGAAATTCCGATATTTTGAACGCGATTGCTAGTAAGTATTACCCTGATTTCATGTGTAACCACATAGAAATAACCCAATTTATACCCAATATAAACAAAGGAATGGTCTGTCAGTCAAGGGGACTTTGGCGTAATTAATTCTAAACTTTCGGTTCATAGGTGACATAAGACGACTCCCTTAATTTTTATAAAATTATCTAATCTTCCAACACCGCAAGCTATAAAATATTCTGCCCTGCTTCAATATTGATATTTTCACCAAAACCCATTTATTTAATAATCAGCTTAACTACTGTAATATAAAGCTTCTAACTTTACGTTTGCTCCAAGCCAAGTAACTCCAAGTACACGTATGTTAAATCACAACAGACCCAAATCGATAGCAAATCGAGAGTGAAAGTTTAAGGTCCCTCCTGCAGTTTTTTTTAGGTAAGCTTTACTTCTGTGACTGCATGTTGGCAGCACTTTTCTTTCAGATGTAGACGTGTGCGTATCTGTCATTGTGCTTGTTTAGTCGTAACCGGGTATGATTCGTTAGTGGTTGTGTTGTTGTTATTTAGTGATGATCGGAAATCTTTCTTCTTCAGTGAGTGTTCGGAATAGAACAAAATTTCAAAAGTATTTATCTTAATATGTGTATCGTGTTATTGCCTTTTTTAGATATTTACTCTGTAGCATCACAAGGTAATAATCAGTACCTATAGGGACAATCAGATGCCTTCCGTTGTATATAACATTTGTGGTGCACGGCTCTCAGATAATCAAATTACAGGGTTATTAAAAAAGATGGACTCAATTTCGTACGTCCGTTACTGTTCAATTGACTCCATCTTTTTTTAACCACCCTGTATATAGAGCCAAAATTCCTTCGTTGAGCGAGAGTACGTGTGGTAAGTGTTTTAAGCGATTACCGTAAATATTGTGTATAGAAATGTGCGCGATTCATAGTTGATACTTCCCCACTGAACACGCCGCATTAAAAAATGTGCCCCATTTAGTGAAATTCGTAGGAAAACTGGAAATATCACCGAGTGTAGCTAGGGATGGAGCTTACATACTGCGTTGTGGATATTGGGGGAAGTGTATTTAAATACGTATGTCCATTTATTAGAATTTACATTGAACCCCGAAACGGCCAGCGTGTAGCCTAGTCGCCGCATTGAATTTACAATCCCGGGCATAACAAGAAATTTTTGTCATCTCCAAAATATCGAGTTCGCATCTGAAGCTCACACTGCCTCCTCTTCTGTCGATAAATGGGTTTTTTTCTTGGGGGTAAAGCGGCCGGCGCATGAACTTGACCACCCGTATCCATGTATTGTCGAGGCTGAGAACGGAGCTAAGTCTCTGTTCCCCTTGTACGCCTGCATGGTGTGGGCACAGATATTTTGTGATTTGGAGCGCCAACATCCACGTTTCAAAGCGTGGCAGAAGTAGCACAGCAGTTCCGTCAGGCCGTACTAGCCTGAACTTAAATTTTGGAGGTGTCCGGTTCAACTTGCCCCGAGACAATGGCTAATGTGACTTTGGTTTTCAGTGCTTTTCCTCTGTCCCTCCAGGAAAATACTGAAATATAATGTTGGTTACGTTACGACCTCTTACCTCCGGCTACTGTCCGGGTCGCGGCTAAACATAGTATGAGATACTGACACGGTGTCACATAATACAGTACAAGAACAGGCAGTGAAATAGGTATTAACTGCAAGTAACATTTTAGTGAATTTTTAGTGTTACGCATTTTAGTTCAATACGCTTTCATTGGTGCTAGTGGACGCAACACAAATCAATCTAAACATGCGATCTAATTGCTAGTTTAAAACACAATTTTTTTTCTGTGGTGATAATTTAGAACACCCTGTCCTCTGCAACATCCTGTTACGTGTCGTCAAGTCATACGTCGCCTGACGGTAAGTTATTGATATTATTTTCAATGTTTTAAATAATCATTTTCATTATGATCATTCATTGATTTGTAACATTAGTTTTTCGAGACAGACGCCTCTGTCTGTTAGTTATACTTAACATTCTGTGCTGTACACCGCATTCAAACTTAGTGCACTATTGCCTATTTAATTTCCTTATCTCATCCATTTAGGTATTTCTAAAACACAATGTTATTTTCTTTATACGAAAACCTTGAACTCCAGTCCTTTCTGGCTAAGAATCAATTGAGCTCTCGTGCTATTAGCCAAATATTTAGTTCGATCAGCGCTACATTCTGTACAGTGCATTGCAGCTGATAATTTAATGTGATTTTATCACGATAAGTAATACTACAAATGTTGTTACTGTTTCTTTGCACAATTTCTCTAACAATTAATTAATTTGAAGCAACGTTTTAACACAATTTGATAAATGAAGTACCGTGACACAAGCCGTACGAGGTTTTCTTTTAAGCAAGAGAAAAACGGAGTGCATGGAAGAACATTTAAACAGGGGTTTGTATTAGTAAGATTTTCCGTATTTTCCTGGAGTTATTGTTTCCAAGTCAGAAACAAGTAAAAGTTTTGTGTAGAAGTAGGGGCTGCGATGTGGGGATAGGCACGGTGTTTTACTGCATCATTCAATGGCGGTTCTATCCTCTTTCTCTCTCTTTGTTAACTTTCTATTCCCTACTACAAGCTATACAATTCTTAGCTCTCCTTATGTTTTCAGCATATCCTTCTCTTTACATTTATTATGCACTGAAGTTAAATTTAATAATTAGGAAATGTTCAGGCTACATTTCTAAATATTTTATACCCAAAACGAAGTAAACCAAATAAACAACATGACATAAATAAGATTGTGTGTTCAATCGGAGAAAAAGGGAGACCAGAAAAAAAATTTGGGTTCATGTGTAGGTAATTAGGGAGTAGGGCCTGTCGTAAAACTGGTATTACAAGCATGACCTTCACAGTTTACAAACTCGTTTTATTTTTGGCGAGAAGGAATCAAATTCATGTTTATAACATAGCCGTCCTGCGCTTCGAGGTACTTGCACTGTCAAACCACCAAAAATGAGTATTTTGATGAATGTGTTTATATGAATTCAATATGTTATATTATGATGTATGAACTACGTGAAATATTTTATGACTGAATTTTAACCATACTATCCTCATCGTTGCACAGTGCATTTCGTAGAATTACTTTAATTATCAACCAACAAATGCACTTACATAAAATAACACATAATTAAAACATTTAAAATCGCTCCGACATGTTTCAATCCTTAGTTAATCCTCAGGGAGCTATGTAGTTCCTTGCTAAAGTCCTTCTAAAAACATTCACAAAATTCCTTTATATTAACATGGTGTTGTGGCAGCATGTCGTGTTGTGTAACAGTATGTTGTTGGGAATGCACTTTTACACAACACGACATGCTGCCACAACACCCTATTAATATAAAGGAATTTTGTGAATGTTTTTAGAAGGACTTTAGCAATGAAGAACATAGCTCCCTGAGGATTAACTAAGGATCGAAACATGTCGGAGCGATTTTAAATGTTTAAATGTATTATTTTATGGAAGTGCATTTGTTGGTTGATAAAGTAATTCAACCATACTATTTGAAAATTTGTTTCTAATTGACTTATGCAGTGATAATTGTGATTTTTTTTTTACTACAGCAATAGGATCTTTTCCCATTATTTGACTGTAAGATACGAAAGCCAAGTGATAGACCAACGAATAATCAACGTTAATTATATATGTAAAATATCCCACAAATTTTAATGAAAAGTAGTGGAAAGAAGGGCCACTTTTTGCTAACCCTTATTCAAAACATTTGTATCTGAAATCTGCAACGTGAAGTGACACAGGGATTGGCCTATAAACTCAGCGGCAATTATATGAATCTTGTCTGTAACATTAAGGGACGCTGCATTTTTCCACGCAGTGTACTTGTGTGCTCCGTACGGATATAGTAAAACACAGATTACTTCCCTAAATACACAGCGTTGCCTGATTGATTATTTTGATGGGGACACACTTTCTTTTCTGCAACGTATGCAATGAAATCTTATATAAAATTTAAATTCCATGTCAATCTTGAAAATATTAAGCACCTTTCTTTGTCTCTGTGTATAAAATTCGTGTCTTTGTGTAAAACGTTATAAAATATCTAGTCAGCCTCGAATGTGTTCAAGACCTGTCCCTGAGCAACACTTCACCCCTCTGTATTGAAGTGGACGTATGAAATTGAATGTTTTCAAAACTGACAGTAAAACTTGTTACTCTCCGTTGTAGTCTTCCACGTCGTGTTTCGTTCCTCTACCCGAGCCGTCACTTGGAATTCCAAATATCTTTGAGTTTCCAAGATCTAATAACGAATGACACGAGCAGAGAACAAACGAAAACTCAAGTCTGAAAGAGGTAGGGTGGGAGAGGTTAGCAAAAGAGGTGGTAGTGAGGGTGGTGCCTCCTTGTGTTTAAGTCACTTTGACACGTATTAATCATTTCCATCCCCTTCTTACTTCTTCCCAACCCTTCTCCTTGTTACTTGTTCTTGTCTTTTCTTACCGCTCTTTTACTCGTTGTGTCTGTTGTTTTCGTTTCAACTTTAATGTTATTTTCGCTCTTTCCACAGCTCCTTAAAAACCCTCACCCTTCTATCCTGCTTTATAGTAAGAGCTTTCATTGGAAATGCATTTTCTAATCTTTCAGTCGCAAAGAGCTTCGTAAAAACAAATATTATAATAATTAAATATAATAATTTTAGTGCACACGATAACTAATAAGGTAAAGCAGGCCTGGAGTGGCCCAGGGGGTTCCAGGAAGTTAAGGTTCCCAGATTTCATGACAACGGCACAGGATGGTGGTAAGGTTGTCAGCCTTACGCACCGGCCGCGTTTGCCCCCAGGAAATGCTCCTGGTACTCATTTCTGTTAGAGGCTGAGTCGACCCCAGGGCCATAGTGCGATCGGAAGGATTTTATGTCAACGAAAAATCCACTGACAGTAGCTGGGATCAAACCAGCGACCTTCCGATTTGTAGCACAGCAGCTTAATCACTGCCACTGCCGTCCGCACGAAAACTAATACTTGATTTAATTAGGAAATATACGAATAACGTAAAGGTTTTGGCGTTTGCTCTTTTTCTCGTTTAGTTATCTCAGAAACCTTACGAATTAGAAGGCTATATAGGCATTTAAGTGCATTTAATTCCCTACAATTTTGTTACCAACAACTTCTGTTGCGGTGAACATCTGGCAAGTTACGTGCATCTTAATGTAGATTTGCCCGAAGAAACTGACGGAGGTTTGCATAAAATTGTCGTTTCTTGTTCCGAAGTGCGTCGACAAATATCAGTTAAACTAAACCACTTGACGAATCTTATGTTTATTGGACCGTGCAATCATTGTGATAACTGAGGAATAAAAAACCAGCCAGATGCCACTTATTATTTTATTGTACTTCTTATAGGCTCAACATGTTTCGGGCACTACTATGACCATCATCAGGAGCAAGCGACTATGATGTTGATTACAGAATTGGTCGTTTCGTTCTTGGTAAGCTGTATGTTGGAGGTTAGGTGCGGTTAGGCTGGAGTAGTGTCCGGGCTGCAGGCTAACCTGCAGCCCGGACACTACTCCAACCTTTAAATTACGGTGCCTCTCTTCTTTGAGTCAGTGTGGCTAGTTTCTAAATACTTACGTTATTTTTACACCTCTATATGTAACGTGTGAGCCGGGTAGCTCAGTCGGTATAGTGACTGAGCTACGGGCTGGACGGTCCGGGATCGAATCCCGGTGGGGACGAGATTTTCCGCCCGTCCAGACCGGTCCTGGGGCCCACACAGCCTCCTGTAAAATGGGTACCGGGTCTTTCCCGGGGGTAAAGTGCGGCCGGGGCGTGCTGCTGACTACTCACCCCTTCTAGTGCTGCGGTCATGAAGAGTAGAGCTATACCTCTACCCACCCTCTGAAGTCACAGTCTTGCAGTAGACATTGCATGCTCTTACCTTGCTTGCAGTATACCTGACAGGAAATAGGAAACAATGTATGAATACTGCCCAAAAACATAATTTAAGCTTATCTGACGATTAATGTGCACAGGTTTCATACGATTTTTGTAGTTCACATAATTATCAAATTGTAATAATGAGGCATCTTTGCATTTATGCGTAATAGCCATGGCTTGGAGTGTGACTGCTCCGGGTTTTTAAATTTATTAGCCTCGTGTAGGGGAAAAACACGTTTCCTTTATGAATCTGTCAGGTGTCGATAAGAGATTCAATTTCGCCAAGTCTCGTTTCTTATTTGACTCCCCACGTCATAACAGTCCGCCACGTGCTGTCGCTCCGCAGCAGGCACAAGATACGGATCTAAGATTGCAATCGTGACAGGGTCTAGACAAAAAAGGCCTTGAATAAGGCTGTAGATTTAAGTTAATTAATTTGTATAAGAAAAGAATGGGATTTAATTTCCAGTCTACTCCTTAGCTGTTCCTGATTTTGGAAAAGCCTTCAATTTATTTACAGACAGTCCTTAAGGAAAATTCTTAAAACAAAGTGGTTACTCATTCAATGACTTACACTCGTACGTAGCCCCCTATTGAAACACTATAAGCAGGATAAAAAAAGTAGGCTATAACAGAAACGAAAGAGGATTATAACCATTCTTACGCGTCTGTTACTTATATAACAACTTAATCTAGTTTTAGAAGCTGAAGTTCCATATCTGAATATACATGTTTCTGAGGCAATTCTCCTTTTATTCTTTTTTTAAATTCAGTATAATGTTATTCTCCCGTCTCCTGCTGTCTTCATATGACCGTTTCTAAATACATTTCTTAAATGTATTGTACGCATTTCCATATCTCCTGAACTCGAAATACCATTGATTCTACCCAGAACATTTTAGTCTCACAGTTATCAGTGGGCATATCATATGACCTTTTAATGTCAGAATGTTTGTAGTTACCTTACGTTGTGATGTTTAATGTGCATACAAAAGACGTCAGCCAATATTTGAGAGGGATACAGTGCAGAATTTATTTAAAAAAGGATTGGGTTTTGTAAACTTACACTTAGGTGGTGATATGATATCTGGTATGTCGACAAAGACTCTGCAGAGAGAGTTGCTGGGATTAGGCAAGAATATAGAATTATTAGCAAGGAAGTTTGTGTGGAAGAAGTCAATAAATAGCTTTCATTTACATGGTATTTTGACAACGCTGGTTACACAGTTTGTCACCTAGATCTGCAAAGTGAACGAACTCTAAATTTTACCTTAATTCTCATAAGATAATTCAAAATCTGGAGGCAAGAATTTTGTATACAAACACACTCTTGGATTATGAGTAAAAGGGCCTGATATTTTAGTACTGTACTCTTGGCTGATTGTTCGTAAAATTTTTGCCAAAATTAATTGGAAGATATGAAATTTTTATTGAACGAAAGTCCACTCTAATTAAAAAAATATTCGTAAAATTGAATAAAAAATTTATTCCACATTTTTACTATCAGCATATCAGACTGTCATCAAAACCACTTTCCTTTATAGATATTACTGAGATAATATTACAATTTTTTGTGCAATCTTTTAATCTAAAATTTGCGTCCCTTGAAAATTTTTCAAAGAGAGCGTTAATGGAAACTTTTATAACTTTCGGCAAGTGTAGGCGTGACTTTCGGAAGTAATTCGAAAAACGTCCTCAGAGAAAAACCTAAATCTTTTTCTTGGTGTTTTGAATCTGTATATCTGCATCAAGTGGATGACGACAGTATTAAATGTAGATAAATATATTTTAAGAGAGCAGAAAATAATTAGCAGTCAGTGTAATAAGTGTTTGTTCTTATGCCGCTCTCTTAACGACGCCCTCAGAAAAACGCTAATATGTACGCAGCATTGAATGGTTGATTACCAGTAAATAATTTATTGATTACGATATAAAAGAAAACAAGCGTGGCTTATTTTAATCAACTGTGCAGGTATTTCCTTGGTAATTTTGACGAGAACTGAGAAACAAGTCATTTTAGGGCCCGGGGGATATTCTAAATGGACAGATTTCAGTCACAAGTTGGAAGCCAGTGCTTGAGCTTGCTTGCTCTAACTATTGTACTAAAAAGTGACTGAACAAATTTTTATCGAGACAATAAATCACTGCCGCAAAAAATGTAAACAAATGCCTAAGAACAATGTCAAGAATATGTAGTGAGTAGTGTTGGGCAATATGCAGGAGGATTCAGGGTGATTCTTTGTAAACGGAAAGTTGGCGTGAACTGTACTATTGGAGCGCCACTGGCCAACATGATACGGCCCGGTGCTAGAAGTAATAGTAAATGGAGATTGGAGAAAAAAGAAGAATGAATAATGTAGAATCCTGAACTAAGTGCATATCCGAGGAAATTTTCATGACTATTTTTCCAGGAAGTGATATAAGAATGAAGGTTGAGAAAATATCAAGCCCTTACCAATAAGGTTTTCGTATCTTACTCGCTATCTACTCGAAACACTGAAAGACTTAAATATGAGCAAGAATGGCAATGTGCATGCACCGTATTGTCATCTGTGGCCTATCGGGCTTTACAACACATTTACACTTTACCATACAAAACGGCACGAGTTTCGGGAAAAAAAGGTTATTGAACATAAAATTTATTTTCTCTGCAGCATTTTTGTGAAACATTTTTCATTCTAAGAAGACTTAAGCGAGATATTGTCATAAATGTATATTGTTCTTCATGTGAAGTACCCGTTATTATTGTCAGATTTTAATGAAACTTGAATTTTCTCGGCAGATTTTCGAAAAGTATGCATGTATAAAGTATCATGAAGATTCTTCCAGTGGGAGTAGAGTTGTTCCATGAGAATAGATAGACAGACATACATGACAAAGCTAACAGTCGCTTGTCGCAATTTTGCGAAAAAGCCTTAAAGCTTCATCCTGCACTTGATTCGAGAGGGATATATTATGCATCATACTCATTCAAACAAGTGAATCATATTGTGAGATTGATGAATTAGGAAGTTTGTGGTTTATAATGGGAGCAACGTATCAAATTAAATTACAGGAAGTTAAAAATTATTAGCAAATCAGTAAGTGCGTTTGAATATTAAAAACTATAAGCGAAAGGATGGGAATGTGTAATTCAGAAAATCTGAGGATAAACCTACAGAAATTTTCATATTTATGTCATTTTTATATTTTAATTATATTTGGAGCCATATTTTTCTTTCCTTTATGTCACTTTTATACTTGTGCTGGAAATGCAAGGTTACGTCCCTCTGCACTCACTACTTAGTATATACTGCAGGACATAACATTATTTTCAACACACAAATGCAGGGAATGAGGTAGTTTTGTTGATCGGAATTTCAGCCAACTACATCCTTTTCTTTTCTCAATTTGAAGGCTAAAGTATCTTTTGGTATCTGTGGCAATGTTTTGTTAAATAGGCATACATTAATATTAAGTTCTTGCTTTGGAACCACATACTTACACGGCCTACAAAGCGGAGTGTTATGACAAATTTATTAGTTCTTAATAGCGAAACGTGTAGACTTGTAGGCAGATAGTTAAGTACGCATAAACTTCGTAACAAATTATTTCAATTATTCTGTATGGAATATTTTGAGTTCTACAGAAGTCTCAATAAGGGAAGAGATAAAATTTAAAATTTGGAGAATCCTGCTTCTGATTGCGAATAGAACGTAAATTTGTTCATTTGTAGCAAATCCAATTACTGTTTCGCTTATTGGACTGAAATAATACCCATGCTAGAATGAAAACGTTTCAAACAAATTTGTCCTTTTTAGATGACAATGTTATATCAGGAAATATTACAATATTGGAATTACTGGAACACCTAAGGTTATTAAAATTAATAGTTACAAGCCAGTTGTGAGGAAAAGAATTGCAAAATATTGAAGAAAAATTATGTTGGAAAGCAACCATGTAAAAAACTGTGAACCAATCGAAGCCGTCGTAGACAATATGTTTATCAGGTACACAGTCACATTATTTGGTCAAAGTTGGGTTATTATTGTTGAAGAATTATGTTTTCTCTTAAAACATTACTTATTTATAAGAAAAGGAAACTTGACAAACAGACGTAATGTTGAAAGGGATCGGCATTTGATTCTCTACAGCGGCTAACTTCGTCTCTTCTCTATAACGTCCAGCCGGACTCTGGGGCCCACCCAGGCTCCTGTCAAAATTTCCAGGGGTTCTTTCTCTCTGAGTAAAGTGTTGAAACTTCCGTTGACCACTGACCTTCATCTAAGGCTCTGCCATGGCTCAAATAGTTAGTCACCAGCCTCTCATCCCTGAGACCTGTGTTCGATCCCAAGCCAGTCCATGTGGTAGCCGAAATGGCACTTGGACAGATATAAAAAAACTCAATTACTCGGAGAGGATCGGTTTCTCCCTCTCAGTATCATTCCATAAATACGCCATACTCGTATTTCACTCATGTAGACCACTGGGGAGACCTAGGCGTAGATGGGTGGATAATATTAGGACGGATCTCAAGGAGGTGGGATGTGGGTATATGGACTGGATTGGGTTGGCCCAGGATAGAGACAGGTGGCGGACGCTTGTGAGTGAGGTAATGAACCTTCGGGTTCCGTGAAATGCGGGGAATTTCTTGACTAGCTGCAAACTAGTTAGCTTCTCAAGAAGGACTCTGCACCATGGAGTAAGTAAGCATCAACGTGACATAATTTTATCGACTGTTATGCTCGTTAAGTAAAACACTTTTTTCCTCATGCACTCACAGCTAGTGTGGTCTAATCATCTTTCCGCCACATATGTTCAGGGTGTAGCGATTCTTTACGTGTGAGGACAAATACATCCTTACGCACTAGGTATGACGAATAAATTTACAGAGTCCAGCAGAGCCTATTTCTGCACATTTTAATCCCTACATGCTATTAGCAACTATGAATGTGGAAAATGAATTAAACAATACCCTCCTCTTAATGCAAAAAGATACATTTATTATGTGTATTTTTATACTTTAATAAATGTCGGTGATTCACCGAAGTTAAGCGTTGTTTTGTGAATGCATGGTGTGTTGTAATGCCCAATCGCGATTCTCGTTTATCAAACCTCGACTGCAGGGAGCGTCATATTCGCTTGGGCGCACCGATCACTCTTACGTAGCGACACCATTTGTCTTTTTCTCTGACTTTACTGTACTTGTTATTTGGATGAAAGATTTAGAAGATATTGTTTAAAAACTTATGAAGAAGCCAAAACATGATCTAAAGTTAATTCTCAACCTACTTAAGTGACTTTTACAATGATGTCCCCTTGTGAACGTTTAAAATTCAAATCCTTATCACTGTACTATTACTGTCAGCTGCAACTACTGCTACGGCCACAGTAAATACTGAAAGTGCGCTTGAAATAATTATTTTAAAAGGGATGTGAGCTATATGAAAGTGACTGTAACCCATCTCAATTTCGAAACAGTCCTATCAGTTTGCAGAAATGCTTTGTAAATGGTACTACTCGTTTTAGAACTAGTATTTAAGTAACTAGGTTCATCGATCTTTTGTATATTGGACCGTGCATCATTGTGTTAGTTGAGGAATAAGAGACCAACTTGATGTCACTAGTTGTTATGCTTTATTTCACTTCTTATATGCTCAACATGTTTCGGACATTAATACATCCATCATCAGGAGCCTGCGACTTTTCTATTGAATCGCCACATTGGTCGTGTGTTCTTGTTTCGATGTGTGTT
>Ga0123354_10015877_pt1 | contig 11785 bp, 9 predicted proteins | sample TergutLab28metaG_2_FD_97872 | JGI IMG/M metagenome (GOLD analysis project Ga0123354, IMG submission 97872) | Labiotermes labralis P4 segment gut microbial communities from Petit-Saut dam, French Guiana - Lab288 P4 | ecosystem: Host-associated > Arthropoda: Insects > Digestive system > Gut ... | reverse complement strand
GGACGCTAACACTTGCAAAAATTATGTAGCGATTTAAAGGAAGGCCCCACCCGAGAAAACCGAAAACAAAAAACCCCCCCCCCCCACACACACACACACACACACAAGAGCAGTCCCCAGGCCGATAACTCAATCCGGAACACAATAAGGCGAACTACTACTGCCTATTCTTACAATAAAATCCAACGAGATGCACAATTTCTCAAACTTATTTGATAAACTATTCTGTATGTTTCGGACAGGTCTACTGTCCATCATCAGGAGTATCTTAACGCTGTATACACGCAATGGGTATTTGTCACGCCAGTGGTCAGGACCTGACCACGCTAGCAGACAGCCAACAGAACTGGCGTGACAAATACCCATTGCGTGTAAACAGCGTTAAGATACTCCTGATGATGGACAGTAGACCTGTCCGAAACATATAGAGTAGTTTATCAAATAAATTTGAGAAATTGTGCATCTCGTTGGATTATATTATAACAATATATCATCATGATGCACGGTCCTCTGAATGTCAAAATACTGCCTACTAGCGAGTAAAGCTGACCTTGACAGCGTGGGTGGGAAACCCTCACTTCCGGGCGAACCTGGCACAGAAAACATAGACGTCCTGTCCAGGACATAGGTCTCCATCCACTGATCGCCATCGATTTGGTGTTCAGTTTGGAACAAGCCTCAGATCAAATTTATGCTCAGAACCAATCAGAAAGAACACAACGCAAAATAACACAATTAACTCGGCCGCACAAAGCGCCACTGCACTTCAGCCCCAGGTATCTGTAACTAGAATACAACGAATTTGACGTTCAGGTGAGCGTGCATCGTGATAAATTCTTATAATAAAACCAACTAGGATGCACTAATTTCTCATATTTATTTTTGGAATAAAACTCTGTATGTTTCGGACAGTTCCTCTGTCCATCATCAGGAGTTTTTCACTGTACACACAGCAACGGTATATGTCATACAGGTTTGCTGACAGCTTGCGAGCAGGATCATGACGGAATTCTGTCCTGATCCTGCTCGCAAGCTGTCAGCAAACCTGTATGTATTGCTGTGTGTACAGTGAAAAACTCCTGATGATGGACAGAGGAACTGTCCGAAACATGTAGAGTTTCATTCCAAAAATAAATTTGATAAATTAGTGCATCTAGTTGGTTTTATTATAAGAACGGAATTCATCGGTTACTGGTCAGTGTCACTTCCCCTCCGAAACCGGTGCCAAGGTGACGGACGTACCTCTGAGTAACGAACGTCAGTCCATCCAAACACTGGCTGCAAAACAAAGACTCAAGTAACGGTGGACGAATGATGGCTAATCCGTGCACATCTCAGTACACGTCACTGACCGTCACAGCAGGAGGATGCCTCGCCACTGGCCTGGTCTGGCCTTTGTACACCACACTGCAGCACGTGACCAGGCCTGGCCGAACGACACGACCAGTAAGGCCCATCACATTACATCCATTACAGTAACAACAAGGCACTGTCACGACTCACTCTTGCTTGCATTTTGTTATCATCCATTTTGCGACTTCAACCGGCAAGCTAACCACGGCAATGAAACGGATGTGCCCAGTTCGCATTAACACAGTCAGTCTTAGGTCATACTTTAGTTGGCGGATTACTGGCTAGAAGTCAGTATCCGGAAGGTCCTGCGACCGGCCACCTCGACAAAGGTTTTCCTGGTTTCCCTGTGCCTAAAAGCGAATGCTGAGATGGTTCCCAAGACTCCAATTTGCTACTGCATGCTTCTCATGTAGCCCTCCCGACTTAAATTTTTTAGATCCTTATTTCATATTTATGTACATGCATAATAACCACTGCCACCGGGCGACAGCCCAATTGCAGTTAAATATGTTATTATTATTATTAAATTAAAACCTCGTTTGCTAAACACTGAACTCTCTCACTCTAGCTACTACTGGATACCCCTGGTTACCCACTTCGGAAGTGGCGCTACGCGACTAAGTCATTTCCACTTCGCAGGTTAGTTCGTTCGCCACGTGGTCCAGAAAAGTAAAGAGGCAGTGTACTGTACGTACAAACGTAACCAGTGTTGTTTCCGTGCAAAAGTAACAGGCATTACATATTCTGAGTACTGTGTGTAGCCTTAGCTACCCGACATGCAAAGCGCATGCGCCGTATCATATTGCCCTCTGTGGCCTGTTCGGCTCTACCATATTTTTCCACATTATCTCACAGACGGCACGATTTTTGGAAGAACGTTACTGAACACAAAATGTGTTTTGACTACTATGCCGTTTTGCTCTCTGAAACACTTCTCATTCCAGCGAGATATGATAATAAACGCATATCGGCCTTCCCGTAAAGGAACTGCAACTCTTGTCAGATTTTAATCAAACTTGAAATTTCTCGACATATTTTCGAAATATACTCAAATACAAAATTTCATGAAAATCCGTCCAGTGGAAGCCGAGTTACGGACAAACTGACAGGACGAAGCCAACAGTCGCTATTTGCATTTAAGCGAACGCGCCTAAAAACGACCGCTACCTGGCAGCTTCTAAGGGCATAGTGTTCATACTGAATTTGATCGAATTGGGGTTTTCGTTTTTAACTGACAAGCCACACCGCTGCAAACCGCCACGTGCTGACGTCACATGGCAGTACTCGCAACTGTGCTACCAGCTACACCAGGGTCCTCACTTTATATGACAACCACAGTCTGTCTCTTCCCGCTGCTCTTCCAACGCGCGTGCCTGCTTCGGTGTGGCCTCCGTTAGTACGAGAAGCGGCGACAGGAAGGGCAACTGACAGTCGTCAGATGAAACAATGACGCCATATTTTCGTACAATCAACAACGTGGGATTAAATACAATGGAGAGGCCTAATTTAGTTAAACATAAACAGTTAAAGGACCCTGTTTCCAATTGCTTCCTTCTGTAATTGTATATTTAATGACACTTTCACTACTTCAGACTACACAGCGTCGAAAAGAACGATTAATAATGAATCATAAAGCGTCTGGAAGAAAGCGGGCTTGTCTTAACTGAGGTACTAGTCTACGTGTATTGAGGAAACCCACAAAATATATCAAGACAGTCAATGTCCAAGCTGAGGCTCGAACCAGGCATAAATTGGCAATGTAGCCGAACAGAAGGGTATGGCTTGACGATCCTTGTCCTCAGTGATGTGACGCACTGACACTGGAGCCTCACAGCATTGCGACAGACTGCAGTACCTTGCTTGACCCCCAAGAGGAAGGCACTGCAATCATTCATAACACCTGAAACACCTGACAACACAGTGCCACATCCCACAAGACGTGAATCACCTGCAACACCGCTGTGAGAAGCTCAAATGTCATGTGTAACCACTAAACAACCTCTGAAGCCTGACCTCCATCTAAGTAACACTTAAAAATTCAGTTTCTGCTTCACAGAAAACACCACGTCTTCACTACGAACACCAACTAATTAATGCTGTTACTGTTTACTCTGAGAATTAAGTGAAACGCAATATGGGTACAGCGTTTGGGGTAAAATGCAGCTGTCATATTAATGGTAAAGCATTTACCTTATTTTCCTTCCTGAAAATGGAATAACACCGGTTTATGAGAGCACAATGCTGTTTGAATATGTGTGTGTGTGTCCCTCTCATTTCAAATTTCAACTTTTGTAACAGACAACTGATTTTCACAGAACCTGTTAAGGAAAAGTGTGCCACTAGACACCCCACACATTCTACCTGGCACATGATCTGTCAAGTAACTATTACAAATATGGTGACAATGGCAACTCTGAATTTACATTCAATATATTTCTTGCACACACAATCAGTACTGGTTTTCCTGCTTCCAGCAACATCAAAACATAAAAGCAAATGTAATGCTAACAGGTCCATAGGACTACAAATTTATGCAGAATTACAGAAGGATTTTGAGTTCTGCTCAGAATTGCTTGTTACACACTGTTTTGATGAGCTTCATATTCAAAGGGTTGTTCTGAATGCCACCCCAACAACCCTGCACCACCTGTAAGACCCCCTCCCTCACATCTGTTTGGGTGTCACAGCTTGGTGGATCAATAATGATCCCAGCTGTTACAGACACTGGAATGTCAGGCCGTCTGTCTTACGCAGCTCCCTGTTTACATGCTGATAATGCACAACCTTGACATTACTTACAATATACAACGATGCAACACCTGCCAGTCCCTCACACTTTGCATGACACACAGCTAACACAGCTGCTCAACATTCACGAGATCCTGAGTTCAATCTGTGTCTGCACTCCCACTACCAACATCATTCAGTTTTCCTCAGTCATTCAACATGACACCTTGCTAAACCTTGCACTTACTCCTGCCTTGTCCTTTCCAACTCAGTATTGTCAATTTAGTGCCTGACACCATACAACTGACTGAAGCACAGACGCCAAATTCCACCACAATCATAAGGCAGCTGAATTCAATCCACACCTTCACAATCCCTCTTTAAACTTTCAAAGAAACCTCTGCACAAAACACAAAATTTCTCTGTAATGTTGCCCAATCAGTATATTTACTTATGTGTTAAGTTCAAACCTCATACTAAACAGTAACTATTTCCATAAACAGCATTAACTGGTTGATCTTTGCAGCAGAGATATAGTATGTCTTATGTGAGAAAGGAAATGAATATTCATATAAAGTTAGATTTCAGATGGCAATGATATAACATAATTCTACTGGGAATACATCTTGGTTTTATGAGTGGCCCCTTACTAACCAAAATCATCTCCTCTTCTGACCATGATACCCTCAAATTGCACATTAAAGCTCATTCCTTGATCTAGAAAACAGAAGTACACTTACATAGGATCAAATTAACCCTGTAATGACATGGCTGACTGAATTTCAACCATTGACCAGTTTAAATTTACAGTGCCCAAAAATGCACTCACTCGGTACAGTGAACAGGGTAAATCTGCAAATCAGTTCTCAGATCACAAACACAGCAGATACAAGCAATTAAACTATGGGTACTCACATTCTCTTCAACAGTCTTTTTGATTTTAGCACCTGCTTCACTGACTGTCTTTCCAGCCTTGTTTACAGCAGAGAACAGGAAATTCCCTAGCGACTTCGCTCCCTGCAAGGCTTTTGTAGACACAGCTGCAAAAGTAACATGCCACAAGCTTGTAGCGTGTAGACTACTACCACGTCAGTAAAACATGTAATATTACACTTCATGTCCTGAACACCCTGCTGCCACTATGTCTCATACCTTGTGACAAATAGTCAGCTGCATACAAGTGTTACATTTCATAGAATGAGAACAAGCAGGAAGAACTAAGCAATAAAAATCAACTTGATGCACGGTTTATCATCAGTTTATTTCGTCAATCAACCTCTACATGTTTCGGGCATATTTGTAATCCATCATCTGGAGGTATTCTGTATATATACAGGAATTGGTACGTGTTGTGCTTTTTAGTTTACTGTCTGTTGGCTGGATTGGGATGGAACCCAGCCAACAGACAACCAGAAAGCATAACACGTACCAATTCCTGTATATATACAGTACACCTCCCGATGATAGGCTACAAATATGCCCGAAACATGTAGAGGTTGATTGACGAAATAAACTGAGGATAAACAGTGCATCAAGTTGGTTTTTATTATATAGATATACCGAGATGCAAGGTCAACAAAACATAAAAATTAGGCAGGAAGAAGTTAATTACTCCACAGTCTCTCAAATGCTTAATCTATATGGTGATATTAACATGAGCCAACTAAATCATGTGATGTATAATACACATTGTGCACAAACACCTTGGTGTCATTCTCACACTGGTGAGAGTCACACTTCATTTCCATGACTACCAGGCTGTGATGTCACACCCCAGATGGCATATTCTGGCTCCACAAAACAGAGAATTCTTTTAGTGCATAATCACATTTAAGTGATTACTAGGGCTGTTAGTGTAAGTGCACCATTCACCACAAATGGCTGAAATATTTCACAGTTCATTATGAATGGTGACAATGCTGAAGAAAGGATCCATCATAGTGATCAACCTGATCACTAAAGTGATGACACACTGAGTGTCAAGATCATACAACAACAACAACAACAACAGAACAATGATTACTGAAATGAGCAAATAAATCATCATAAACCATGGACATGTGGCTAGTAAACCAACAGGTATGCAAATTCATGATCCGTTCTGTATATAATTTCTGTGAACACTTGGTCTCTTATATTAAATTTAGCAGATACAGAGTGCCACACAAGAAAGTAGCTCAATGGCAATAAGAGTTGTTTTAGTAATGAAATAACAACAAATGTTGCATTTGAAGTTATTTTGTTGTTAGTAAAGAACATTAGACCCCAGGCATCCAAGCTGCCCATGAGGTAACTCTGAAAAAGTGGCTACGTTTGCTGCAGCTAAAACTGGGGGGGGGGGCCTTTTTCCATGGGCAGGGCTACTTGTTCGAGCGACACTCTGTATAACCTCAAATTTTTGCAACAACATGAAGTTTGCAAATGTCAACATTTAACTAACAAGGAGGATCAGATGGGTGGAGCATGTGGTATGTATGGTAAAGAAGAGAAACACACTCAAGTTCTGGTGGGGAAAACTGAAGGAAAGAGAACAACTGGAAGATCTAGGCACAGATGAAAGAATAACATTACGACGGATCTTAAAGCGGTACGGACTGGAGACATATGACTCAGGATAAGGACAAGTGATCACAGCAATGAAACACGATCCATGAAGCGAGTGGAATTTCTTAACTAGCCCAGGAAATGTTGGCTTTCAAAGAGGATTCTGCTCCATGCAGTTGGTCCATCAAAATTTAAGGAAGAGTTTCATGCCATACTTGCAGGTACGTTAACGGTCTGCCATGTGCCAAACATCACTGGTTCATTAGTTACCACCATCAAACTACCATTTGAAACATACATTTTGTGTGGCTGCCACTTTATTTATAATTCTGTAGGAACATCATATCATCCGACAACTGTCAGTTGCCACTTTCTATGGCTCGTTTATCATATTAATGTAACCCACTCAGCAAATCATCCACAGATGCAGCACAGAGTAGTAGCAAGAAGTGACAAACATGAGTTCTCAGATAAAATAGGGACCCTGTATAATCAGGTAGCTAAATACAATCTGTATGCACTTCAAATATGTATTTTCATACAAAGCTTCAGTACCCTACAATAAATGGCCCTTGTATCAAGGATTTAAGGTTTTCATAGAAGTAAACCTTTTCGACTATGATAAAGTGTGACTGTTGTAGGTAGGTATGGAACATATTGACTCATCTTTAGGGTACCCTACCACATTACACAGTGTTATGACAAATGACATAACCACAGTATAAGCCTAGTGTCACTCCCACCTTAAAACTCACCAGTCATCTGCCAGTTTTGACATGTAAGCTATATGACATACCAAATGACATGTGATCATGCTCTACAGCCAAATCTGCACACATCTAGCTGCAATGGTCAGTTATTTAGTGTCAAGAGGCAAAAAATGCAGAGGTGTACTGTGCTTATTTAGCGCTATGCCACGATGGCATATGGTGGAGTTGGGGCACAGCTCCATGTATTCTTAATCCCAGCACTACATGGTAGGGACTGTTCAGCTTCACATCCAGGTTGCTTCACCTCCAACCTCTGCAGAGGACGCTGGGTGGGCCCCAGAGCTAGGCTAGATGCTTTGGACAAGAGAAAATCCCCAGGCCATGGCCTACTCACTACACTAACTGAGCTATCTCAGCTCCTATTTAATGTCAAACCATAACTCAAAGGGGACCTGATGTGACCACCATGTTGTTCTACATATTGCAGAAAAGTTGCCATTAACGAAAGGTTCACATTTTTAAAACAAAATCTCACGGCTTTATAACACGTCACAAAAACCTAACAAGTTCTAAAGACAAACATATTAGTAACAATGACAACAAAAAATTAAAATATGAAAGCAAGGACACCTCTAATGGCATGATGTTCATAGTAGTTTTCACAAAAAACCTCTCAAATGAGTCACATGCTACTGAAGGGATATAAAGAGATAACCACTTCTGAAACAGCTCGATGTCTGGTGCACTGACAATCAGAGACTCACCTCCTCCAAAGGCTTGACCGCTCTCTTTGTCCTCAGCTGGGGTGCCCGGCTCAGAAGCTGCAACATCACTATCAGCACCACCTGTTGCACTGCCCCAACAGCAGGCACAAGAACAGAGGAAAGTATCGTTAATTAAAACAATCAGAAACGTATGTAAGTATCAGAAAATGATCACCACATTTCAGTGTTCAGAAGACAAACAAAGATTTATCACCAAAAATTGGCTACCCAGTGTCCTCAGCGCTTCTTCAAGGGATGCTGTGATGCATATTTATATTGCCTTCAATCTCCCACTAAATGTTCGGCACACATATTCTATCATCTGACAACTTGCATGCCTGTCACTCACACTGTTACACAAGACAACATACAATGCAGCACTCAGTGCTACTCCAATATGATGTGAGCCAGTGTCCACATGTTGCAGTACCGTGTACTGCAGTTAACATTCAGATTTTATACTCAGCATATTCAGAGAAGGTGACAGAAATGTTTTCCTTTGGGTCGCAGACAAACGTAACATCTAACGAACATGTTTTTTTGTTTGTTTGTTTATTATTATTCTGTTGGGCCGTGACAGTGACATTTGTCAAAAAAATGTCCCCACACATTTACATTATGTGAAAGAGACTGTGAAAATGTCAGCCACACAGACAATGCCAAAGAAATGAAATGGACTGTATAAGTTGATCACAAGTCTAATGGCCAGACCAAAATTAGAAGATGGCGTTTCTGATACTCTTGCCAACTGACTTCACTGTTTGGTCTCAGAGCCTCCCAAGCACCTTTCCAGCGACAACTCAATTTTTACCTCAAACTACAAATTCCTGTGCAGTATAAACATTACATGATACAGACAGGCCTTCATTTTAACAAACTCTATTTATTCTTTAGGTTTTAGGTTTCTGTGACCGTGCATCGTGAGCAAATTGTGAAGTGAGAGAGAAAACCAACAAGATGCAACAGTTAGACGTTTATTATCAATACTTTCTCAACATGTTTCGGGCATCATTATGCCCATCTTCAGGAGAATAAGATGTGTGTTACTGCACGTGGTGTGCTTAGCTGGTTCTGCTGGATGTGGTTGGTAGCGGTTGTGAGGCGCTGCGTTGTAGGGTGCGAGCATTTACAACAGCGAATTATCAAGACTTGTACTAGATCCTTTCACCACGTGTTCAACGATGTAGGCAATATATCCCACTTACCCTCTTATTATTAAGTATTCCCACTTCAAAACTGCTATACCATCAAACACTGTGACAGTGCCTACTGCAAGTTTTTAAGACCCCCAGACATTAAGTTGGCATGAATTCAGTGCTTCCTGCTGTCCACTAATCAACAAAGGAGCATATGACACTTACCTGGAATCGTCGTCTTCTTTCTGTTCTACAGGAGAACCTTTCACAGACTTTTCTGAAGCGGGTGACTCTGCTTCAGGCTTCCCCGTGTCCTGGCCCTCAGCAGGTGGCTCATCACCCTTACGAAGACCCGGTACCCCCATACTCAACCAGCCTGACATTTGATTTTTCACACTGGATAGCATTTCAAGTTTACTGCCTTTTGTTGGGCTGTAATCAAGGAACAACCAGTCACATGCGGACACAGCAGCAGTACCAGCCCATCAATGCCTACTGAGCCCAAGGAACAAACAGCAAGCAACAACAAGCAAATTATGATTGCCTATATGCCTTCTGGTACTGCTTGATCCTGAAGACAAAGACACTACCATCTTTCAAAATGTCAGGAACTATTTACAGAACAACACAGCATCAAATCCGAGAAGACAGCAACACTTCTGTGAAAACTTCAAATCTCACAAATTAGAGCTTACAGCAGAAAGCTACACACAGGCAATCTTCATACTTGTTACTTCCACTTACTCTGATAACTCTAACCTCTTCACTTACAGTCTTTTCTCCCAGCTATAAGCGACATCTCACTTCTAGTACTCTCTCTCCTTCAAACTTACTCCATCTACCCTCATGTGTACCATTTCCTAACGACTATTATTGGGAATCTCAGTGCTCATGTCTCACTTCCACATTTATGACATGGTTTAGGCATTACATTATGCAGTCTTTGCTGTGCTTCCTTCCCCATTTCGTTAACAAAACTTCTCCTACTGCACATATCATTTATTACACACAATAAGTTGAATTTTTCATCTGGTAACTCATTTTGTTGACCTTGGTATTAGAATGCATCAAGTATACTTCCTGAAGATGACCATTTAAGGACTGAAACATGCTACAGTGACATATAGTATTAATAAAGTGCTGACTTAATAATAGACGTGTGCATTTATTGGTATTGATTTGACACAGTGATATTAGTGCATTGGATATAAACAAGATAAAGCCAAGAACCCTATTCTGACCCTGACATATACATGGCACATGGGTAGCAGATGGTACACATCAGACTTCCACAAAGCTACCGTTAACATTTAAGCATTTGTACTACTGTGGCAGCCACGAATGTATCCTGGCATAGAAGAAATCTGTACCAAGTGTCAAGAGCAAGGAGGTGACAGATGGCTTTGTGTCAGCATCTGTTAGCAATCACTCACCTGCCATCTGCTTTGTAAAGCGTCCGAAGACACTGAAATTACTGGGCACAAGATGGCCCATGTTTGGTCACAATGCAGCAAACAGTCACAAATCCATCTCTTTGGACCCCTTAGTACAGACAATTCCATGGGGGAAAATAATTGCTTACAGTGAATGACAGTGAAGCAACACCCATCTGAACTGCCAGGGTGTGGAGAGGACAACATCTGTACATTTTGTTTTGTGCAACATCCTCTGAATGTATAAAACTTTTTTGTATTATATTGTATTACATTACATTACATTGTATTGTGTTGTGTCATGTCATATCATATATCATATATTATATTGTATCATATTTATTATATTATATCATATTATATTATATCATATTATTTTATACTACACTACACTACAACACATCACATCATATTATATTACATATCCTTTTCCCTGGCATCATTTTTAAATTAATATACAACACAATGGTGGCCAGACCAGGGCAGCCCAGCCAGTACGGTGACTAGATCATGTGCTGGACAACACAAGGTTCAATCCTTGGCAGTGACAAGATATTCTTTCTTCTCCAAAATGTGCAGACCGGCTCCGGCTACAACCCACCCTCCTACTCAAGGGGTACCATCCGTAATACCATGTATATTATCTAATGACAATTCCTCAATTATATTGTTTGCAGACTTAAAAGTGTAATTACTAGTGACCTATGTTTCATGAATTTTGAAAGAAATTTGAATATATTGTTTAAGACAATGAAGAAGTGGTTTAACTCAAACCTTCTTCCGTTGAATTTTGATAAAACTTATTATACGCAATTTATAACTAAAAATATATTTTTAAATAAAATAAATATTGAACATGAAAATAAAATGGTTATACAAACTAATTTTGTAAAATTTTGGGGTATAACAGTAGATAATACACTCTCTTGGAAACAACATATTGCTACAATTACTGCCAAATTAAATAAAAAGCTTGTTACATAACTAAGAGGTCTAGAAAGTATTTATCACAGGTTGCATTAAAAATGGTAAACTAGGTTTTTTTCACTCAGTAATGTCCTATGGTTTGATTTTTTTTTTGGGGGGGGGGGGGGGGGTTTAAATGGGGGGTTTTTTTT
>Ga0123354_10015876_pt1 | contig 11785 bp, 7 predicted proteins | sample TergutLab28metaG_2_FD_97872 | JGI IMG/M metagenome (GOLD analysis project Ga0123354, IMG submission 97872) | Labiotermes labralis P4 segment gut microbial communities from Petit-Saut dam, French Guiana - Lab288 P4 | ecosystem: Host-associated > Arthropoda: Insects > Digestive system > Gut ... | reverse complement strand
GAGTATACACCATGTTTAAAATATTCGGTACCTATATTTGTTGAATAAATATATAAAATGCAACTTTGGAGGTTAGCGGTGCGGTACGTCAACTATAGTTGATGTTAGGCGTCTAAAGGTTAATTGCCACAAAAAAAAATATCTGACACACTATATGAGGTGTCGCAAAAACCAATTTCTTTATAACCGGGTCCAACTCCATTTTTACCCCCTCATACAAATCCGTATCTATTTCCTCACTGATCCATCCGTCCAGTCCTTTGGTGTTTATTCTAACACTTCATAAAACACTGCACAGTGGATTGTGTTCATCCTGTGCTAAACTTTAGATTATAACAACTGCATTTGTGGGCTTTCCTTTGACATACCAGCAGTTAACTCTGTTACCTCACCGGGACAGGCAATGAATCCCACGCAATTAAAGGGTACTGGGCCTTTTCCATGCGTGAAAAGCGGCCGGAGCCCAAAACAGACTACTTGTCTACACTCAGTGCCGCGGAAATACGTAGTAGAGATATATCTTCGCTTCCCAAATACACGTCTTTATGGCGCGATGCTTAAATGCATGTATGTTTCCATTACTTTTATAACCTTGACTACATGCATTAGATAAACAAATGGGCCTGCAGTATCTTTTATAAAAAAGGTCGGATTATTAGTGTTAATTCTTGTTTATGTTTCTACAGCGCTTTATGCACGAATCATGAATTTCCAGAGCAAGCAAGCCACGACGAATTATAGGCCAAATCGCATGAAACCTGTTCAGAGGAAGCTCATATGCAATATAAGCTTGTTACTGCTAAAGACGTGTTTTATGCATGACAATAAACACTTGTGTTTCAGTCCATAAAACATGTACAAGCAAGACTACCCCAAGCATACACGACACGAACAAAACATTGGAAAAATCACAACAGGAAGAAATCCTTAAACTAGTGATAAGGGATTATACATTATACACAGAGTTCAATCGAATATCAAAACCCTAACCGCCCTATATTTCCTGATATCATCATAATCATAATCATCATCATCATATATTTCATGGAGTCGGGCCACTTGTTGACCCGTTCCGGTCTCACGTATCCAGAAGTCTCTTCAAAGGTCTATCATGGTTCCTTCTGCCAGTTGGGGAGTAGTGGAGTAGTGTTTCATTACCCTGGGTAATCTATTTCGAGGCATTCTATTTGCGCGTTGTATCCAGCCTCTCTTGTGTTCCAGTAATTTGTCCAAAATTGTTGCTATTTTTAACTCGTTTGCAATTTGTTCATTTGTTTCGTAATCTGTCCAAGTACATCCTGCTGTTCTTCTCATGTATTTCATCTCTGCTACTGTTATTCTTCTGGCGTCACTTGCTTTAACAGTCCAAGTTTCGCTGCCATATAACAAGACTGGAAGGGCCAGTGTATTGTATAGTTTTATTCCTCTTTTCCTGATATAATACACACAACACAAAACTTATCGAATATTATAATAGATTTTGGAAATTACCTACGTCAAGTCTCACACGTGCTTGACATCTGGTTTCAAGATTACTAAATACAGTTTAATTTCAATTAGAAATGGAGGATACTGCGCGGTAAGTGTGCAGGCAGCTGCATTACACACACACACCATCAATCTTATCCGCGCGTGTACGGCACATTGCATGGTTTTAGTCACAAATTCTGTTTAAATTTCTTTTGTTCGTCTGTATGCGATACAATTTAACACAGAGAATTTTAATTGTGGAAAATCACAAGCAATAAATTGTACAAAACTTTCGTGGGAAGTTTCGATTACGGTTTCCCGGCGTTTCACTACTCTAAAACGCGATGCGTCATATATTAAACCTTATCCTGCTACCGTGGAGAATATGGTGAACTAATAATGCCAGCGATGGCAGATGGGATTTAATTCGGCGTTTAAAGGGTTATATATATATATATATATATAAATATATATGTGTGTGTGTGTGGGCCCGGTAGATCAGTCGGTATAGCGACTGACTACGGGCTGGACGGTACGGGATCGAATCCCGGTGGGGACGAGATTTTCCGCCCGTCCAGACCGGCCCTGGGGCCCACGCAGCCTCCTGTAGAATGGGTACCGTGTGTGTCCCGAGGGTAAAATGCGGCTGGGGCGTGCTGCTGACCACTCACCCCCTTCTAGTGCCGCAGTCATGGAACAGTAGAGCTATACCTCTACCCACCCTCTGGGCCACACCGGGCCTGTAACGGGATCACTTTACCTTATATAGATGAGGAAATATAAGGTCTTTAAGCCTGCCGTGCGTCTGTGTTCGGTTTTATATTACACTCTCCGTTGGACATGTTCCCTGAAATCAGTTTACAGAGACGTAACTGCTCTTTATGGTGGAACAGATAGGGTGAACCTTAACTTCTTTAACCGACTGTCAACAGACGCAGCGTAAAATCGCACAGACCCGAAAGTCAGAGATGTATACCTTCGCCGTAATGCAGCCTAACACTAGAATTTTGCCCAGTATTGAGAACTCCTCAGACAGGAACCCTGCGAGCGCCACCTGGTAGAATCCCGAAATTAGATTTGGCGAAGACGTCTTCAAAAATTCTGAAAATCCTATTTCTGCAAAATGAAAAATGTGGCAGGGAAGCAAAAACTGTATTTTGCTTTAGGTCTGATAGAAATAACCAACAAATCATTAAAGGTCATCTTTGCATGTCAGAATACATAGGCATTAATACACCATTCAGAATCATAAACTCGGCGATGCATTGAAAGCACCACGATGGTGCCAGTTCTTGAGGTCATATCTATTCATAAGCTCCGGACAGATCCTTGGGTCTCACAGCACACAAAAATATGGGACACAAATATCTCTATTTTAATGTCTAGCCCCAATAAAACACAGTCGCCAAGCAAGAAGTATCATTCATCTTGGTACACAGACCCAAAGCAATCCGTGAAGTACCACCACGTCGAAATCGTCTTATTCCAGAGACCCGTTCGTGCAAACGTACACGGCAAAAAGATCTCCCTCGGCATGCCGAGCAACCTAAAAAGTATTCAAGCTCAGTGTCCTTCCAGCCATTTTCCCAAACAACTGAGAGACATCTCCACGCTATAAACCGACATGACATCATGACATTTGATCCAAGGAGATCCTTCACATGCTTCATCCCAAGTGTATACCCTATGAATATGTGGCATTATATATCGAGAGCAGAATTATCATCATCCACCCATTCGTCAGCCAGATACATCAGCTGTAACAGAACACAGAACGTACCAGATTATCAGATGTAACAACATGTAACTGGACTTTTATCTCAGTAATTAACCAACTTGATGCACAAAATTTTTGTTTTACAATAAGTTTATTTCCTGCCTCTACGTATTTCGAGCACATGTGCTCATCATCAGGAGGTCAAAATTGCATTAAACAGCCTCTCGTGCACGAGACGGCCACCTGTAAGTGTGATGATACCAAAGCTGTGTAATGCAATTTTGACCTCCTGATGATGAGCACATTTGCTCGAAACATGTAGAGGCAAGAAATAAACTTATTGTAAAACAAAAATTTTGTGCATCAAGTTGGTTAATTACTGAGATAAATATACTGAGACGCACACGGTCAGCAAAACGTGAAAAAATGTAATTGGACGTTTCTCATCGGTGGCAATAACGAAATAATCGAGCGCCAAGAGTCAGTCGAAGTATCTTGTTACCTTCAATAGTTCCTGCATTAAAAGTATCATAGATAGCATTGGAAAATTTTGCCTTGGAATCTATGACGGAGACGGAGCTTACCAAAGAAAGTTGGTCGTCTTTCTCATAGGGCTTAAGGTGTTAGTAATAAGAAATGTCGCTCCTGATGAAGTAGGCTCTCATCTGGCGATTCAGTACTTGGAAAGAAAAGAAAATGAATAATGCAAGTCCGGAATACTTGATTCCTCTCTTCCATTTTTCGGAGAAAGGCTTTCTCTAAAATCTGAGAAAATATTTCTATAGTAAAACCAACTAGATGCACCAATGTCTCAAATTTATTTTATTTTGGAATGACACTCTACATGTTTCGGACGGTCTTTCCGTCCATCATCAGGAGGCTAAGACTGTACATACAGCAACAGGTATATGTCAAACAGATACTGCTACTTTTTGATGTTTTGCTAACTGTGCATCTCAGTATAATCTTAGTAATTAACCAACTTAATGTACCAATTCTTGTTTTATAATAAGTTTATTATATGCCTCTACATGTTTCGAGCACTATGTGCTCATCATCAGGAGGTCAAAATCTGGTATCATCACACCCGTACGTGGTCGTCCGGTGCACAGGTGGAGAGAGGACTGTGCACCGGATGGCCACCCACAGATTGTGATGTTACCGGATGTTGAATAACACAATTTTGACCTCCTGATGATAAGCACAACAGTGCTCGAAACATGTAGAGGCATAAAATAAACTTATTATAAAACAAGAATTTGTACATTAAGTTGGTTAATTAGTAAGAAGATACTGCTGCTGCTTGCTAGCAAGCAGCAGCAGTATCTGTTTGACATATGCCTGTTGCAGTATGTACAGTCATGAACTCCTGATGATGGACGGAAAGACCGTCCGAAACATGTAGAGCGTAATTCCAAAATAAAATAAATTTGAGACAATGGTGCATCTGGTTGGTTTTACTATAGAAATATATTACGATGCACGGCCCTATGAACGTCAAATCTGAGAAAATAGTAGTCTTGGGATTCAGTTACAACCCACAAAGTCACACCGGAACCGAGTGAAAGAGAGTTTCAAGGAAGAGATGCTTGCTGACTACTATATTCCACAAATGAACCGAAATTAATCAGTCCGATTTCGAAGCTGCAATCAGAAAATTCAAGTTTAATGAAAGTCCACGGTCCGAAAGATGTTCCGAACAGGGCCCTTAGGCGTCTACAGAAGCGGACATAAAACTTCTCATGAATTTGTTCAACGCAGTCTTTGGCAGCTGCATTCCACAGCGAAGCCGGGAAAAGATCTCACGTTGTCTTCATCCCATCTACCCTTCAGTCTGAGAGATGCGGTTGACAAAAATACTTGAGAAGATCCCCTCGCCTAGGGTCCTGAGTGACGTGAGGATTGCAGTTTCTTCATATTGGTTATTGTAGATTCCAAACCAGAAGGAGCGCGACACCGCAGTTGCACCCTCTCCTTGAAAACGACAGCCCCAAATTTGAGGAGAATAACAGTTTTCCCGGATGTGACGCAAGCTTCTGACACCATGTGCGTCGAAGGCTTCCATTACATGATGGCCATCTCGTACTGCCCACTTCTCGACTAAGACAATTAGCTTTCCATTCAGGAACATTTCAGACTTCAACATTAGTCCCATCCACCAACAGACGGCCCAAGGTTCCCCCCACGAGTACCAAGAGTTCCGAACAAGAATATGTTACAGCTGTCAGCAAACATACTGTAAGAGATTTAGGCCTGTAAGTCGTTTGCATATCCACACGTTTTTCTCACCCAGGAATAACTCGATCTAACAAGAAATTCTGCATACGGAGGCAGGATTTTTCGTTGAGCAACTCTGCTATCCACATCGTCAAAAGAACACGTGGCACCAAAATAAAAAAGCCTAATAAAAAAAACTGGCTTAAATAATTCAAACCTTACACAACAATTTAAATGCAGGAATGATATCTCAGTGCGGATGTACGTATGTATTGGGGGAAACTGCCTGTCGAATTATCAGCCATAAATATTCGTTAACTAACGAGCTTTGAGTTTGAGTCGCTAATTGACATCGTGCAACCGGAAGTAATGCCGATAATACAGCTGGAGAAGGGATAAGGGTGCACAGGGCCTGGTTAGAATATATATATAAGAAATTTCGAATGGTATTTGTTTTGTGTTCTAAAGTTTGGCACAAAATGAAGTGCAATGTCGATTTTACTGTTCGGAACCCTCATACCTGGAGACAGAGCTACGCATGATACAGCTTAGTGGTCAGGGTCACGTTCCGGCTGCTTTACCTTCCAGTACCCATAGTACAGGAAGCTAGGTGACTGTTAATAATCGTACTGGAAATAGTGAAGAAGAGAAAGTCTCGCCCGTACTGACAATATTACTTTCGAAGTTTGGCCTATATGGCGTCAGTTTACTGACGGACACATTTCGTTACAATCCCACTTAATTCGAATCCTCAAACAGATATTTCGAAAATGAATTCTGTATGAAACTGGCGCGTAAAGTGTAGCGTGATCGACGAAATAAGAAACGTATATACAGTTTTGGTCGGGATACGCCAAAGGCAGAACGACGAGATAGAATTAGGCAAAACTGGAGAAGAGCAAACGGAAACTTGGGAAAAAAACGCGTGGCGTGAATAGGTGGCATGAAATCAACTTGACTAGAATAAAGTTCAATAGTGAAGTTTTGTAGGCACAGTTGTGAACCTTCCACTGAAACAAAAAAGCAGTGTCGAACAGTTTACATTTTCAAGACAGGTACACTCTTCTCCCTATGGGCAGTACGAGTAACGCAAAACTTATTTCACGATCAGACTCGAATCTCGGACTGCGAATTCCAGAGGACAATCGTGATATTTCAGTAGTCTTTCCAGGTACATCTGGGATAATACTTCAACGTCGGCCAAACAGTTGTTTACTTTATCATATCATAAATAGACATCTTATTTTTGGCGTTGTATGAACTTAGTGGTTAAAACAGAGCTGTTAAATAAGCAAATAAACTGTAGGCTGAGAAATGGCGTCCTTCGCCTTGTAAAAGTGTTTTTTAATTTTTTTTTAAATGAGGAACATTTTTACATTACAAAAAAGCTGACGGATTCTCTGACGAATAACAGCAACATTACTTTATCCGGAAGCTGACGGATTCTCTGAGAAATAACAGCAACGTTATTTTAGCCGGAAGCTGACGGATTCTTTGACGAATAACAGCAACGTTACTTTATCCGGAAGCTGACGGATTCTCTGACGAATAACAGCAACGTTACTTTATCCGGAAGCTGACGGATTCGCTGACGAATAACAGCAACGTTACTTTATCTGGAAGCTGACGGATTCTCTGACGAATAACAGCAACTTTACTTTATCCGGAAGCTGACGGATTCTCTGACGAATAACAGCAACGTTACTTTATCTGGAAGCTGACGGATTCTCTGACGAATAACAGTAACGTTACTTTAGCCGGAAGCTATCGGATTCTTTGACGAATAACAGTAACGTTATTTTATCCGGAAGCTGACGGATTCTCTGACGAATAACAGCAACGTTACTTTATTCGGTAGCTGACGGATTCGCTGACGAATAACAGCAACGTTACTTTATCTGGAAGCTGACGGATTCTCTGACGAATAACAGCAACGTTACTTTATCTGGAAGCTGACGGATTCTCTGACGAATAACAGCAACGTTACTTTATCTGAAAGCTGACAGATTCTCTGACGAATAACAGCAACGTTACTTTATCTGGAAGCTGACGGATTCTCTGACGAATAACAGTAACGTTACTTTATCCGGAAGTTGACGGATTCTCTGACGAATAACAGTAACGTTACTTTATCCGGAAGCTGACGGATTCTCTGACGAATAACAGCAACGTTATTTTATCCGGAAGCTGACGGATTCTCTGACGAATAACAGCAACGTTACTTTATCTGGAAGCTGACGGATTCTCTGTCGAATAACAGCAACATTACTTTATCTGGAAGCTGACGGATTCTCTGACGAAAAGCAGCAACGTTATTTTATCTGGAAGCTGACGGATTCTCTGACGAATAACAGCAACGTTACTTTATTCGGAAGCTGACGGATTCTCTGACGATTAACAGCTACGTTACTTTATCTAGAAACTGTCACTAGTCACGTCCTTTCGGCACGTTTAAGTTACAAAACGCAACGACATTTGGACGTGCGATGAAAGATATCTGTTAAAAATGGCGCCTGTATGTGCGCCGAGGGAAAATATTCCAAAGAATTCTTGAAACAGGGCGAGTAAAAACCCAATATTAACTTTAATACATTGAACTTAAATGTGTGGGCATCAAGTCACGGCAAAGCGGAACAGCGGCGAGCACTGCACTGTCTGTCATCACGCAAAAGGTTCTGAGTGAAGAGTGGGCACAGTTGTCAAATAAAATAATGTCCATTTATTAAAACTCAGATATTCTGAACGAATACACTGAAGTGAGCTGATCTCATTCAGTTGTCTGAAGTGGTTACAGCTGGCTTATTTGTTTTGCGATTGATAATTTTAAACATGAGTGGATTGAACTGATGTGATTTATGTGAAGTGATTTTATTTTGAATTTTAGTGAAGTGAAGTGAAATGAGTTGCGGTGAAGTTCTTGAGGACAAAAGTGCCATGTACATTAGAGTGACATTATACTGAGGCGTACTTGATTATATTGCGACTATTTCATTTGGTCTTATCTTGTACTGTGGTTGTTTTAACTTCTTTTGTAATGTGTGGGTGTGCGTATGTGTGGGTGTTTTGGTAATATGTGTACTTGTATTTACTGTGTTTTTGTATTGTTTGTACTGTGTTTTTGTATTGTTTCGTTTATGTATATTTATTCTTCTTTGTTTTGTCTGTACTAGTGTAGGGACTGCTGCCATCGAGCGATAAGTCAATTGCAGTAAGTAAGTAAGTTAGTAATTAAGTAATTATTAATAATAATAATAATAATAAGCTACTATTTCTCTACAGGGTTTCACACATAGAGTTTACTATAGGCAGTTTGACGCTCTTTCACTTGAACACATACAATTTATTAATATAAATTATAAACATTAATATAAATTATAAAATTTTACACAACTGTAACTTGTCATTGGAGAAGGGTCCCGTGATCAACTGAAAATAATACTCAGAGCTTTTTTCGGGAATCACTGCTACAATTTTTTTTTAAGTTGATTAAACACTCTGTGTATATTTAACCCTTTCCCTGCTAACGTGGAGAATATGGTGAGCTCCTAATAATGCCAGCAGATGGCAGGTAGGATTTAACTCGGCGTTTAAAGGGTTAACATCCGTAGACATATCCCATTTTGTGTCACTTTAACGAAAGGGAAAAAAAAATTTTTCAATCTATAAAAACATATCGATAAATCAGGGTCAAGTAATGAATATGTCATAAGTTTAACACTAAATGGGAAAGGGGAGGGGGAGGTTCCACCAAAATTTCATGAACTGATACGCTAGTACCGAGAAGTAGCTAAATTTTACACACGCATCAAAATGCCTCAAAATGTAATAAAATTACAATAGCCTTCATTAAGATTAGGCAAAACGGTAGCTACAGACGTGCGTCACATCGGTACAGAACTGTCCCACACACAGCGCCGACGAGAACGACTTCGATTTCCGGCGAAAGTCTTTTTCGGGTCTCGCAGAAAGGACTGATCGGCTAAAAAAAAAATCTTTTCACTAATTCGGAAAGACTGGTTATCAGTTTCAAAGTGACCTAGGCTTGGTCGGAAATGGTTAATTTCTACAGACGATACAACTGAGCAAGACAAACAAAATTTTTTGGGGGCCCCGGTCATCCTCCCGGAATGCTGGGCCCCAGTAATTTTTATCGGCTACTTCCTCCCCTTTATCGGCACATACAATATAATCAAATAAATGCCTCTGTAGTAAACCATTTACATTGATGTACGTTTGTAGATAAGCTTGAAGCCATAAAATTTATGCGCGATAAAACTGCAGTAAGATTGTACTCGGTGTCCAGCTGAAAGTGGAAACCGGTCAGAGATGATTTACTGCACAGCGACAAAAGGCGACCACCGCTCTGAAGTAATCGATCCCCCGTTAAAAATAACCGTATTAGCATAATGTCGTTGATAATATTCACCTACGCGCCACACATGTAGCGTGTAGAACATCCGAGTAATAATGTACCTAAACAGGGACGATTACTCACTGCATGGTGCAGAGTCCTTCTTGAGCAGCTAACTGGTTTGCAGCTAGTCAAGAAATTCCCCGCATTTCACGGAACCCGAAGGTTCATTACCGCACTCATAAACGACCGCCAACTGTCTCTATCCTGGGCCAGCCCAATCCAGTCCATATACCCACATTCCACCTCCTGAAGATCCATCCTAATATTATCCACCCATCTACGCCTAGGTCTCCCCAGTGGTCTCCTTCCCTCCGGTTTCCCCAGCAAGACCCTATACACCCCCCTCTCCTCACCCATACGCCCCACATGTCTAGCCCTGAACAGGGCCGATTACCGAAGAAAAATCCTACTGGTGCCCAACCCAACTTTAACGACTAAGATAATCGAGGTGAGAGATACTAAAAACGATAGCTGCTGTAGTTTTGCTCTGCTTTCATAAAACGCGAAATAACTAAGTATGTGTGCTTCCCTTTCTCTGCAGTTACCTCTTAAACATACCTGGAGCGTAATTACGCTCTGGTTTTTAAGGTATTTATATTACCGCCAAGTCTAATTTTAGCATAGAACACAAACTAATATATGTCCCATCCATATACATTTCTTACGCTTTTATTTACATTGTTAATATTAACGTAAAAAATCAGTCCCATTACAGGCCTGGAGTGGCCCAGAGGGTTCCAGGAAGTTATGGTTCCCAGATTTCGTGACAACGGCACAGGATGGCGGTAGGCCTTAGGCACCGGCCGCCTTTACCCCCAGGAAATACTCCTGGTACTCATTTCTGTTAGAGACTGAGTCGACCCCAGGGCCATAGTGCGATCGGAAGGATTTTATGTCAATGAAAATCCACCGACACCAGATGGGATCGCACCAGCGACCTTCCGATTTGTAGCACAACACCTTAACCACTGTGCTAACGCTGTCCCATAATATTTTTCTAAAGGAAATTTAAAAAGTCGTGGCGTTAAAACATCCCAATTTTTCATGCTATTCCGAATTCAAAATATATCAAAATTTTCCTTTATGGATTTTATTACAGTTTCGCATTCACACACTTTAATTTCTCTAATTAGCTTAAGGGTTGTACTCATCATAGGAGGAAATTAGCAGGGCTGTAAACAACCGCCTATTTTGTCAAGTATCAGTAGGCAGGCGTTATATCGAAGCTGTGATTGTGTCTAGGAAGTGTGTCATCCCCGTTGTGTGTGTGAAACTTGGAAAATAGTATGTAGTCAAACATTGTTCATTATATAGTCATTAAATACAAGTCATATGACACAGCTGTGTTTGACTACATACCATTTTCCAAGCTGTAAGTGTGTCATTAGTAATGAGCCAATCGTCAAGCAAAATATGAGCTGCTGGCCACAGAACGTGTCGTGTAACAGACACGTACACCTATATTACTTACGGGACGTCGAAAGACAACGTACGAGTAGTAGAGGGCCGAAGTAATTTTGACGTGAGATATTTACAAATTGGTGCTATTTACCCCCAGATTTTGCCGTTTCGGAAAAACAATTTTGAGAACCGACCATCATCTTCTTCATGTCTGTCCGTCCGTCTCTCCGCATGGGAAACTATGGAAGCCCGATAGACGGTTTTCTTGGAAATTTTATTTAGCGAATTTTTCATACAATTTATTGATCAAATTCAAGTTTGGTTAAAATAGGACAAGGAAATGATAGACACCTTTAAGACTGGACGAACTTGTATCTCGAACGGCTACCACACAGTTCTAATATCAAAAGTTAAGGTAAAGTGCACCCTTGTGCAGGCACTGAGGCTCTGTACAGGACGTACGGCCCATAGGGGGAGTAGAGGTATAGCTGTACTGTACAGGCACTGAGGCTCTGTACAGGCCGTACGGCCCATAGGGGGAGTAGAGGTATAGCTCTACTGTACAG
>Ga0123354_10015875_pt1 | contig 11786 bp, 7 predicted proteins | sample TergutLab28metaG_2_FD_97872 | JGI IMG/M metagenome (GOLD analysis project Ga0123354, IMG submission 97872) | Labiotermes labralis P4 segment gut microbial communities from Petit-Saut dam, French Guiana - Lab288 P4 | ecosystem: Host-associated > Arthropoda: Insects > Digestive system > Gut ... | reverse complement strand
TAACCTGTATGACCTATACCTATTGCTGTGTGTACAGTGCTAGACTCCTGGTGATGGACAGAGATACTGTCCGAAACATGTAGAGTTTTATTACAAAAATAAATTTGAGAAATTAGTGCATCTCGTTGGTTTTATTATAAGAATATATCACGATACACGGTCCTCTGAATGTCAAGTTATATTAACTTGTTTTTAAGATAATATTAAAATGGGTTTTAGGATAGTAGGTTATAAATATGCAAAGTCAATTGAATGTTCTCAATACAGAAATATCTCTTCCTGACTGAGAAGAATCGCCGTGCTCCATAAAGACGGGAATTTATATATAGAAGGCCCGGGACAAACCCTAGCCCGAAATGTAGTTAACCCATTTGATATTAACTTCCAAATACTGACGAGGTGAAACTATTGCCCATAGTTGCATGTTGTTTAGTGTAACCCTTTAAACGCCGAGTTAAATCGAATCTGCCTTTTGCTAGCATTATTCGGAGCTCACCATATTCTCCACGTTAGCAAATAAAGGGTTAATTTCGATCTGAATTTAATGTATTTTAATATGAATATTGCTATAATGAATTATTTGTATGTTTCACATCCACGTATGTTGCCGCAGTTCTTCTGCCGTACCAACAGGACGCAGCTGCTGTACCCAAGCAACAACATAGGCCTATCGGATACGAAATTTCGGTACGATAGACTCTGGCAGTATTATACACGTTTCACTGACAATAGGATCTAAGTTGTTACTAAAGAGGAAATTTACACCAAAACGTTAAACAAATTAATTTACAAAAATTTGTTTTTTTTTTAAAGAAGGGAGACGCAAATCCAGAATGTATTATCAGAAAACAGACATCATTTTTTCCGGCCTGCAGCAGCGGGAATAATTCGTATTGTGGTTTTCCGGATTTTAACATCTTGTAGTCGTTTAGTGCATCGATGCCAATGCTTCGGAGGAACATGCTGATCCCATCTTTATTGTTGAGAAATTTGGTTTAGATATGACTTTATTATGGCCATTTTCCTTTAAACGCGACTGTAAAATCGAACCGAATTCTCAAACAAAACACCTCAGTGTTAAAATTTAACCTAATCATTTGACCGTGAAGAAAGAGGCAGCATTTTTTCGAAACCTCGATATCCATCTACATGAGTAGGTACACACGGTGCTAAAATTTGGAAGACCAAAATCTGAACGCCATCTACTAGGCTTTTAGAAAATGCAAGAGAAATAATTTGACTATTCCAAAAACGAGAAAAGAAACCGTGGAAATTCTATTTGACATCATTCTACGATTGTTACATCAGTGGATGGCGTGTTTTTCGTTGTAAATAAATGTATTTCGAACACAGAGATACGGAAATTAAAACTTCGTTTGTTGTTACGCCAGACATCGTCAAGTGAATGTTCATAAAACAGAGTGTTAGTTTATTTTTAAACACTCAATTTACTCCATCGATCCATCACTTATCAAAATCCAGTAATCTAAAAGGTAATCACAACGTACTGTTGTCACGGATGGAACATAACGATGGAATATAGCCTATAGCCCTCTAGTACAAATACCATAGCCATCAGTAATCTAGATAATGCACATGAAAACAGTTGCACTTACAGAACAGACTAACTGGCCTGTCACAATGACCGTACGTATGTTCAGTGCTAAAAACGGAAAAAGCCGTAAACTCACCTTGTATTTTGTCTTCACTTCCCGGATAAACCCGTACCTGAAAACAGGAATAATTTTTCAAAACAGAGCAGGCTGTGTCTTGCAAGAGTTTAGGTCACAATGGGGGTGATGAAGACATTTTCTGAACTTGGATATTTGTGGGTTTTTTTACATTTTTATAGCCTTTGGAGTGTAGTCTCTCTTTACACGTATAAGCCTGTTAGCCTGATCTACTTGTCAATCCTTTTTCTCTACTAATGCAGGAGGTAGCTCATACACCATAGAGGATGTTCATTTGGTACAAGGGACTCTTTCCCAGGGGATAAAGCGGCCGGGGAATGATGCTACCCGCTCACCACCAACTATTGCCGATGTCAAGACAGAGTTCAGCTATAACTCCACTCCCCTTTGTCACTTATTGGCATGAAAAAGACACCATTACTTTTCCATGCTAATGAAGATTTAAAACCAACTAATTGCCCTAAAAACCCAAATATTTTACGGACTTTTGTGACTTCTAGATATTTCAGTACAGTAGAACTCCACTTATCCCAATTAATTGGGACGGCGAGCCATCCGAATATGTAGAAAATCCAGACAATTGGATTTTTCTCCGAAAATAGACTACATAGGCTGTTCGAAGTTCGGCGGTTACTATTCACATTATATACCTGTGCCTGAACCTTCCGACCACGCCCGATTTGAAGTTCTAGAAGCCATAACATTGTACTGTGCGTGATCTGATAACCGGTAATTTCAAGGCATGTTAGTTTTGTAGAATTCTCAACAAATTTACCCGAAGGGCCAAGCCGATCCGGATAATTGGCGATCCGGGTAAAGCAGCGTCCGGATAAGTGGAGGTCTACTGTACATTGTATTGCTTAATGAATAACTCGGTCAGTATAGTGAAGAGACTGTGGGTTGGCTTCTTGCAATTGGTGTACAATTGGTGTGCAGTTGGTTGCAATTGGTGTGCAATTGGTGTACAATTTTTGTGCAATTGGTATGCAGTTGGTGTGCAATTGGTTTTCAATTGGTGTGCAATTGGTGTGCAATTCCCAGGAACGGAGATTTTTATTTTTTTCCCCACTACGTTCACACCGGCTGAGGGACCCTCCCAGCTTCTGATTTAGTGGATATGAGGGCTGTGGTAAATTGACTTCGGGGGTTGAAGCAGGTCACTCATCTCCATCTAAATCCGAGGTTAAGAAAGCGTGAACCTATATCTCCACTCTCATATCAATCTTCTTGACGTCACATAATTATTTACAGCGAGTGTGTTATGAACCAAGTAAACCAGCTATGCTGATACGCGAAGTTCCAAGTCTTCTGCGAAGTTACGCCGTGTCGACTGGCAAATAGTTATCAACACCTCCACTTTTATGGTTCAGCATTCTGTTACTCTTGTTGGATTGCAAGACTCCGAAGAAGACGCAAATACATTTTTCTGAAACGTCGGAAGCTATTTACCCGTCAGCAGGTTTTAATGTATTACAAGGCTTGTATTTCGTACACACCGTCATTAAATCTAGGAAGTGTGTCATCCCCGTTCTGTGTGTGAAACTTGGAAAATTCTATGTAGTCAAACACAATTGTGTAGTTGTGTTTGACTACATACAATTTTCCAACCGTCATTAAAATTGTAGACCTCTTATTCTGACTGCATTTTCCGTGATTCTTCCCAATCCATTGAGACTTATTCTTACAGTACGTCAAGCTGACCCCATTTCTTTCCTTACGAACACTTTGCAATACACTAAATGACAGATACAGTGTCGACGAATAATCTGAAGACTCAGAGTTATTTAAGAACCAGTGATGAGGCAGAAACCTACCTGGCGTTCATGATATGGTCCTCGTGATTGCCACGGTTGAGGAACACGCCACCGGGGAACACAAGAAGACAGGCCAGCAGAAGCAGAAACACCTCCAGTCCTTTCTTTCCCCGGTCCACAAAATCGCCATTGAACACGTATGGGTTCTCCGTGGACGGTAGGCCGTTCTTAAATATACCAAAAACATACCAATATATTGTAAATAGCGCCCCCGTAGCCCATCACATTTAAAGAGAAGGGGTAAATACCGCGCGCAAGGTCGCCCGGCGGACGTAATTTCGTACGAAGGCGCCTAGTATTTTGGGGTCCTCAGTGCATAACTTGTCTCATATAACTCTTCTGTAACCTATAATTTTGAAGTGTCTCCTAGATTATTTTAAAAAATCTGTATACTCCTGTTGTAAAGGGATAATCTCTTGTGAGGTAATGGGCCAACTTCTCCATTTATTTAATTACACACACCAACAAATATATATATATATAATTTAAGAATTCTAAAATTTACATTAAAAAACTTAGAACGCTTCTGCATGTTTCGATCACACTATCATCCTCAGACAACATACATTGTTCCTTGCTAAATTTATAAATTAAAACACTCAGTAATCTACTTCGTTATATTAACGTTGGAACTGTGGCAGCATGTCGTGTGTTGTGTGTGTCCGTCGTACGCTTTTCAGTGTGGGATGGCTATGAATGTGCGTCGTATGCAATTTACCAAGGAACAATGTATGCTCCCTGAGGATGATCATGTGATCGAAACATGTAGGAGCGTTTTAAGGGTTTTAATGTAAATTTAGGAATTCTTAAATAATATATACATGTACATTTGTTGGTGTATGTAATTAAATAAACTACAGAATGCACGGTGCAATGATAAAGATGACTTCTCCATTACTGCACTCCACCCGTGTAACGTTCCTGTTTACACAAATACATTTTATGATAAGATGATAACCTTCACTAATGACGTGCGCTTTGGGCTTATTGTCAGAAACTTGAGGGGATGGAAGAGCTCATAACAGAAAGTAGAAAAGGCGCCGTCATAGCAACCATTCATGAGACTCCTTGCCATGACCTCATTAAAAACTAAATTCTCTAAATTCTGTACGAACAAAGTAGCGAGTATACGCACACTGCAGTTACAGATAATTTGTGATATCCCGCATAAGGCATGTGGAGCAGCAGATTGACCTTTTTGAAACACAGGCTCTAAGTTATTTAAAGTATAATTTCATTTGTATAGCTGTTATATTATTCCCAACCAAGACAGGAACTTGCATGCGAAATTTCGTGAACACCGAAAAGCCATGAAGTCTTTCCTATAAAGCGTTCTTTAAAAATATTGATCTTAATAAATGTTGAAATGGCACAACAAAATGGCACAACAAAATGTTCCAAGATTTTCCATCTCCACAAAAAATAGCCTGTTAATTCTGGAATCGTTACGTACAGACCTACTGGCCTAGTTGAATAAAGAGAGACCAACTTGATGTATTTGCTTTATTATTTCGTTACTTAATGCTCAACATGTTTCGGATGTTAATACATCCATCTTCAGGAGCTTGCGACTTATTAGTTGAGTTATTTCATGGGTTGTATTGCGCTGGTTCGATGTGTGTTGGTGTTACGTTGTGGTTTGGCTGGGGTGGTGTGGTATCCGGATGCAGGCTGAAGTCTGCATTGTATTGCTCTGGTTCGATGCGTGTTGGTGTTACGTTGTGGTTTGGCTGGGGTGGTGTGGTATCCGAATGCAGGCTGAAGTCTGCATTGTATTGCTCTGGTTCGATGCGTGTTGGTGTTACGTTGTGGTTTGGTTGGGGTGGTGTGGTATCCGAATGCAGGCTTCAGCCTGCATTCGGATACCACACCACCCCAGCCAAACCACAACGTAACACCAACACGCATCGAACCAGAGCAATACAACCCATAAAATAACTCAACAAATAAGTCGCAAGCTCCTGAGGATGGATGTATTAACATCCCAAACATGTTGATCATTAAATAATGAAACAATAAAACAAGTGACTTCAAGTTGGTCTCTCTTAATTCAGCTATCAAGATGCTGCACGGTCCAATAAACATAAGATTCTACTGGCGTAGGTTTTAATAAATACTGTACAGATGTGAGCAACCTCCTTTAATAATGAGATAAAATGGAAAGGTTGGGTTTATGAAGGAGAGACAAGGAAGCAGAGTTCTGCCAGTGATACAGATATCAAGATTCTGCACTTGTTACCTTGTGGAATATAACCAGTAGGTCGTCCAATTTTCCGTGCAGATCTCCACAAATAGTTATCTGCTTCGATATGGCTGTCGAGGCGTGATTCAAGTTTGGTAACCTTTTAAGCTGTATGGCTGATTCCTTTAAGATTCCTGCCACGTACTTCGCATGCAGGCGTTGTTGCTACAAAGAAAAAAACAGAGCTGTTTGACGACTCTTCAATCTTTACGTCACTTCCTTGCCCAGCCAAGTTCGTTCAGTTTTCACGTCACTTTACCAAGACGGTGCAATGTCGTCCAAACTTCACGTTACTTGCCCGTGAATTGTCGTCCAATCTTCAAGTTACTTTACCAGTATCGTGCAATGTCGTCCAACTGTCACGGCACCGTATCATGCCCGCAAAATATCGTCCAAACCATCAGTATGTGTCTGTCTTACAAGAATGTGTAATTAATTTCTACAAACTTAATAACTCGTATCAATGCTGCTTACCTTCTTTTTCCTAAACGTGTCTATTAGTGCGTCTAGATCTGTCCTGGTAAGAGGAAAACTTATGTGAATACCCCTATAACCTCCCTCAACCGACTGTAGACTGCTGTCTTCTGATTCATCCTCGAACTTTTGGTCTACAGTATCTGTAAAGAAAACAGCATATTGACCTCCGTTCCAACAAACGTAATCCAATAGTAGGTTAGTAATATTTTCTTTTTGCCTTCCGTTTTAATTTTGAGTGGTTGTATTGTATGTAATTGCATTTTCTTACTGACTGTACTCAAAGAGAAGACCCGCATGACGAGGGAGATCATTTGGCCTTATTGTATTCGCCGGTAGCTTTGTTTCATCTGAGAACCTACTGTACGGATTTCAGTTAAATGTGATATAAGATTCTGTGCTTGTTTGTGTCACAATAAGACAAAAGGAATTAAGAAATGTATTTATATATTAAATGATAGATACAATCACCACAACCAATATAAGTTGTACAAAACTCATTTGTAAAATATGTATACTCTCACTGCGGCTTTGAATTCTTACTTTTTTGGCATTAAAACCGTGTTAGGAAACACATAAGTAGCATAAGCAATCCGGAACATCCGCCCGTTTCTATATAATCATGTTATAAACTACAATTCTCACACAGAATAGGAACATTAGGCGTAAGAAGCACCGTTTTTCTCTTTTAATGGTTTATAACATTATGATTTTTATAAGGAGGAGAGGGGGGTGTATAGGGTTTTGGTGGGGAAACCTGAGGGAAAGAGGCCACTGGGGAGACCTAGGCGTAGATGGGTGCATAATATTAGGACGGATCTCCAGGAAGTGGGATGTGGGTATATGGACTGGATTGGGCTGGCCCAGGATAGAGACAGCTGGCGGACGCTTGTGAGTGCGGTAATGAACCTTCGGGTTCCGTGAACTGCGGGGAATTTCTTGACTAGCTGCAAACTACTTGGCTTCTCAAGAAGGACTCTGCACCATGGAGCAAGTAAGTATGATTTTTATAATTATAATGCGGTATTATGATCTGCATATTACCTGCAACTTAAATGTGTATTGAGCCTGTTAATGGATTATTTAGTCCTAAACATAAAGGGTTTCCTAAGAATAGGTGTAAAGCTGTGTTGGACTGATGATATGATGTCTTGGTTGTTTCAAAGACACAGTGGAATGAATTATATTAAATTATTACGTAGTATGTTGTAATGATTGTAGCTCACATTTATTTCGTTTCTATTACTAAAACGTAATAATCTTGAAAAATTCTAGTTTTATTGAGTTCTTCGTGCAACATGTTGGATCAGAAGTGAGTATGTAATATGATGTTTCCTTTTGACTTTAAGCGCTTTCGCAAAATTTGCAAAAAGCGAACATTGGTCTCATCGTGTCTTTCCGTCCCTCTATCCGCATTAAATAACTAAACTTCCAATGGAAAAATTTTCATGAAATTTAGTATTTCGATTTTTTTTTTCGAAAATCTATCAAGAAAATTCAAACCTTATTAAAATTTGATAACAATAAAGGGCGCTTTACACGAAGACCTACATACGTTTATAATATTTCGCTCATTTAATCTTCAAATGGGAAATGTTTTAGACAAACTTGTAGAGAAAATCAAAACACATTTTGTGTTCGGCAACTACAATTCGAAAAAATCGTGCGTCTTGTGAGATAATGCGAAAAAAATGTGGTAGAGCCAGACAGGCCACACGTGACAATAGGATACAACTCAAGCGCATTGCATGCTGGATATCTAAGGCACCAGACACACACTTAGAATATGTAATATTTATTGCTTTTCCACAACAAAAATAGTTACGCGAACGCGCGTCAATCTTACGTCACACTACAAAAACTGTGTTGTATTTCTTGATACACAGAAGTGCACAATAGTTGTGTGGTGTATAATCCTCCAAGTGTTGCTGTTGCTATACAGACGTACAGGGATGGCAAATGTAATGTAACATATTTTCTTTTTTTTTTATTTTTTGTGAACGCGTTGAAGAATGGATTAACACATTAAGACTGTCAGTTCTGATAAGGCTACAACTGCGTTAACTTTGCCATAGACGGGTTTTGAATCGCATCGGTCAGCTGCACTATTACCTCATCTCCAAGGAAGAGTTTGCAACCCACTACCTTAACTTCTCCAACTCGAACTATAGTGTATAGCAATCCATAACTGTATGGATACAGGACAGCATTTGCAGAGCTAGAAGCACGCCCGTAGGGAACACGTTAGCAAACTACGGTTCTCGGGTTGGAAGCGGTCCGAAACAGTACCGCCTTAAACGCAATAATAAGGTCTGTTTTTCATCTCTCTCACGGACAGAAAGGAATAAGCTCATGCCCTTTAAATGTAAAGTGAGCCCGGATAGCGTAGTCGGTATAGCGGCTCGCTACGTGATGGGCTGTCCCGGGATCGAAGGCCGGTGAGGGCGAGGTTTCCCACAGCCGTCCAGACCTGCCCTGGCGCCCACCTAGCCTCCTATTCAATGGGTACCGGGTCTTTCCCGGGGGTAAAGCGACATTGACCAGTTGAGCTACACCTTTACTCCACTCTGGGCCTACGTAGCCTCTTCAAAGTTAAGAAGTTATAAATGTAAAGGTAAAGCTCTTCATGTGCACGTCGTTCCTAACCTCGGCACTGGATGGTGGTGATTGGTTAGCTTTACGACCTGGCGTCTCCTATGCCGCCCTCTTCCATGGAAAGTGTTCCTGGTACCCACTAAGTAAAAAAGTTGTATGGGCCCCAGAATCAATTTTGACATTTTGGGCACGAGAAAATACCCGTTTTGGGGAAAAACTCATATTCAGTTCTGGATAAAAAAAAGAATAAAATTGTTCTTGCTATTTGTCTGTTGGTTGTCGTTGTTGTAAAGGTTTTGGAAAAATAATTCTCACGCCAATTAGTTTACATACCATAGCTCCAACCCCCTGGCTAATACTACTGTTTGGGTGACAAAATCAAGGAAGATGAGACGGACACAACACTAAGCAGGCGCGGTAGCTAAGGGAAGTACTTATTCGAAAAAGTCAGAAGAAGACACAGTTTGTGAAGTGAACAAAATATGAAATAGATGTTCGAAACAGGATATGAATGTGAGGAATGAATTCAGCTGCCCTACCTTAACTCCCAAATGTAGGCTTTTGTAGAGTTTAATGAATCATCTGGTTCCTTAATGGAAAGCCATTGCTTGACCGATTATTTAACGACATTTACATACCAATAAGGACATTGCAGAACTTTTATTACACGTCAACTAGGTGTCTATTCTGGAACACAATGCTGCTTGATTACGTGTGACCGACAGTAAGTTGACGTCCTTGTGGAATGTGACGTCTTAGGGTTTGTATAAACGTTTCAAAGTAACTTTCTGACGCCATCTTAAAGGTAGTGAGGTGGTTTTATTTTGTACACTGATGATGGAGGAAAAAGCATCTCAAGACGTTGGTACAAATCTACGAAACTACAGACGTCACATCCCGAAAGATCATAGCATAATGCTGTGTCATTAGTAACTGTATCTAGAGTTATGCTGACATCTGTGAAGTCTTACCTATAGATGAAGATTTAGATGAAACATCTGACCCAGGCGGTTTTATTGTGGTATCAGGCATGTGGGTCAGCAGAGCGTTGAAGAAGTTGTACAACTGAAAACAGATAATACGTTACGTGTTAAGAGGAATACTTTGCTGTGCACAGCGAATAGCTAAGTAGATGAGCAGCTATTTGCTTTCAAGGTTTAAATTTTGCAGCAAATAACTGCAAAGTTACTCAATTATTATACCAACTATTGCACATATATAAAATTTACACATTGAAATATGGAGCGTTTTTAATGTTTTAATGTGTAAATTTTATATATGTGCAGTGGGTGGTATAATAATTGAGTAACTCGACAACATGCACGGTGTAACAATGAGAATAAAACTGCAAATTTCGTAACATCTTATTAGTGAGTCCGAGTTGGCACAGCGGTTAAGGTGCTGTGCTACAAATCGGAAGGTCGCTGGTTCGATCCCAGCTTGACATAAAATCCTTCTGATCGCACTATGGCCCTGGGATCGACTCAGCTTCTAACAGAAATGAGTACCAGGAGCATTTCCTGGGGCGGCCGGTGCGTAAGGCTGACAACCTTACCACCATCTTGTGCCGTTGTCATGAAATATGGGAACCTTAACTTCCTGAAACCCTCTGGGCCACTCCAGGCCTCTAACGGGACTGCTTAAATAAGAAACCCTACAAAAACTTTTGCAATATACGTTCAAATATGCTAGCCTATTCATATTGTTTATCGCTTTCCAAAAATGTTATGCACATTATGTATGCGCGGGTGTGCTTATTTTAGGTGGTGTGTTAAAAGGGACAGCAGAAAATGTATTCATTTAATTTTATTTATTATATTTTATTGGCTAACTACCAAAGCAATACAAACAAGGTTAGAAATTGTTCATTTAAATTGTCTTTATCTTTTGCAGTATTATAGTCATCTCAACACTCGTAAGAAAATTGCAAATTGATTACCTTCTTACGAAGTGCACAGAATTTGCTAGGCCTTCTTCACTTGCAAAATATTATCCTACGATTTCACTTTACACGCTCCAATGTAATTTCGCATATACTAACAAAAAATTGTAGTCCCACCCTCTGCATCCAATTTCGCGGAACTCATCAATGTTCAACAGCACTGCGTACAAAACCCCCTATGTCAATTTTCCCTCCCAAATCGAGCAAAAAAAAACTGGAACTACAGATAGTTAATTGCACTACTACATACATCAGAGTTTGACGAACATACATGCGTACCTAACAGAACTTCACGTACTAAAACTGTACCTAAAAAACGTACTCGAAAACGGAATTGATAAGAGCCGTATTGCGTGTGATACACAACCTTGAACTTAGCCTTCCATAGGACGGCAGGAATATACTTGTGATAACACAACCTTCACAATTTAGAATACGCCCAAATAAATAATAATATTGGCTTCAACCAAGTACATAAACACGCTACCCCAGTTATAGGTCCATTTGACAAGAGCTTTAGTTTAACTTGCAGTATATATACTATATATATATATATATATAAGCTAGCATAAAATTTTAATATGGATTTGCCAATGTACTGATAGGAGTGTTTACCTATATTTTAAAAAGTTATATCTGCCAATAGAGTTTTAACTTGAATTTTAAAATCAGAATGGTTTGTAAACAATATGGATCCCATAATGTGCGCCGTCACAGAATGCACCATGACCGTATACTAAGAACTGGTCTGAAGACGGTTCGCTAAAATCGAAACATGTTGCCATCTTTGTATTTTTGTTTATATAAATGTTGTGTTTGACTGAATAAATTACTTTATCATGGCTACTGCACAAGCAGGGACCAATCTTAGTAATTAACCAACTTAATGCACAAATTCTTGTTTTATAATAAGTTTATTAAATGCCTCTACATGTTTCGAGCACTATGTGCTCATCATCAGGAGGTCAAAATTGTATTATACAGCATCTGGTATCATCACACTCTGTAGGTGGCTGTCCGGTGCACGG
>Ga0123354_10015874_pt1 | contig 11787 bp, 5 predicted proteins | sample TergutLab28metaG_2_FD_97872 | JGI IMG/M metagenome (GOLD analysis project Ga0123354, IMG submission 97872) | Labiotermes labralis P4 segment gut microbial communities from Petit-Saut dam, French Guiana - Lab288 P4 | ecosystem: Host-associated > Arthropoda: Insects > Digestive system > Gut ... | reverse complement strand
TGCGAATAGAATTAATCCTGAAACTTTGGATGTTGCATAGTGTTTCTTTGACGGGAGTAACACATCTCACGAGATTGGTACTTGCAAAGGGCAACACACCGCAGAAAATCTCGCCTATAACTCAAGCTGGATTAAAAACTCTCCCTCTATATCTGCACACTGGCCGTGTAAAATAATCGGAATAACACACTGTCTTGTCAGTACTGTAAAGCTGCACTCGTCAAAGGATTTTTTGTTCCTGATTTCTGACCTTTTCACCCCAACTGTGTCACTTGAGACGAATGCCCAGTTCGCCCGCTGGGTTGAGCCGATTCTGGGTAGGTCTAAACTGTATTGAAGATTCGGGAGACCGCTTTTAAATCGTATTTTAACAATCGATTATCCTTATTAATGCGCAGGGCAATGGCATGGTTATTATTATTATTATTATTATCATCATCATCGTTATCAACGTTAATTCCACCATTCTTCTACTGAGTTAGTTGGCAGATCGTATGTATGGAAGTACGTGTGATTCTTCTGTCTTCAAGGATAATCGGGAAAGGAACTCGTTTGTAAGAATGAGAAGTGCAAACACACGTGACCCTACAAAATCTATAGCCAACCAGTGTTTCGTCATGAATTCTGTGTACGTATCTGTGTGTGTGTGTGTGTGTGTGTGTGTGTGTATCTACTGACTCGACACTGATAAAGTATTTTGTTACTGTTGTAAAAAGACAGATTTGCTTTATTTGTCATCACCAATATCGCACAACCCACACCCTGAGGAAACCTCATGACTCCATTGAACGTAGCCAAGGCCTAGCCAAGCCACCTGTCTCCAGTCCTTTCTCTTAACGTAGTGGTGGTTGTGCACAACAGTGCGACGCATACTGTATGTGCTTTCAGACCAGAAATAGAGTTGCGAGGAGGTCTGCCATGCGCTAGCAGCGCGGTTCAATTGCTGTGCAGATATGTACGATATTTAGTACCGGGGCTCTTCACTTGGCCAGGGCATGGGGTTTATCACTCATCGCAACCCTGACGATGTTTAGAATAAAGTCTATTTCGAACGCTTTCCATTCCGTTTCTCGGTCAGCTGCTCTAATCTGATACAGTCCACTTTTCATTTTATTATCGCGTTTTTAAATATGTTCCCTTTATTTGAAACTTTTTAGTTGTCAATTTAAAATAAATTTGCATATTGCATGAACTTGAATTTAAGTCACAACGTATATAGGTAAAAAATAGTCAAACACAACTTGTTTAATATTTTTATTGCTACATGAAACAAGTTGTGTTTGACTATATTTTACCTATATATTTTGTGATTCTATACAACACAACGGGAATGTGGCACCTGAATGCTGAATTTAAGTAAATCTATCATATATAGGCGACTGGGCTGGCCCCATTTTTTGGAAGTGGTGCGTAGAGGTATGATCCACCGGTAAAATATAATTCGGTCTCCAGCGTGCTACCAGTGATTATACTGTATAAGCTATCGGCCTATTATGCTTGGTACACAATGTCAAGTGTTATGCCGAAGGGCTGATGTACATTTAAGGAATAAAACTATTTCTAAGACAAAGAAATTCTTCCTGAACACTTGTTGGTTCTCAAGAAATGACCTTGCAACAAAATGATCTATGAAATATTGAAATTCGATTACGCAAGGCTTCTATCCGCTAATATTGAGGCGAGTCTTGAATCTAGACTCAACAATGGTCACAGTTTTAGGGCCGTAACAAAAGTTCTTTTTTGCGCCTGAGCCAAGATACTGAACTACTTCAATCTTCCCTCTCCATCCTCCCACACAATAAGGTTTCTAAATTTTTGTATCATTTTATTTACACGAAATAGCCACAATATACATTATTATATAGCGGAAAATTTTGGGCCAAATCTAACCCAGTATTTCCCACTGAAATTTACTATTATATATTACAATTATTATTATTATTATATTGTTATTTTATGCTGTTAAGTAGAGTATTTCGGCTTTAAGGAGTTTTGCTTAAGCACCGAATGTAGATGTTGTGTATGTTACCTCGACCACGGATTTCCCCTCGGTGTTCCGGATACCCTGGTAATCAGGACGACCCCTCCTCACATACATTCTGGGTGACCGAGGGGCTACCGTATATTGCGGCGTGCCATTGTCCCTTTGTGTTGCACACTTCAGCAAGCTGGGTGTCAAGAAACGTGTGAAATATGCCTACATTCAAATTTTACATCGCATGTCGTGATCGGACACTGCGTCTGGGTTTGGGGTTCCCAAGTTCAAAATATTGTTTTTCACAGTTTCTAACCTAATTCTTAAGTGATACTACCAGATGGCTATGGTTTTGTAGTCTGATGTAAGATGCTGTTAGAATGTCATGTGATATAGCGTCAGTAGCAGTATGATTGGAAGCGAAGAATTGAATAAGTTTTGTCAGGAAGCGATCGTAGTCTCGTCGAGGTACTAGCTGGAGTTCATGCAGAAGAAATAAGGTAACTAGGAAAACATGAAGATAGCTGTTGTACCGGCTGGGATTAGAACTGTGTACCTTGCGACCACGAGTCTAGAATTTATCACTACACCATCTTCCTTGATCGAGAGGTTATAAGCAACGAACCAAAGCACCCTTAAAGTAACTTTACTGAAACTAGACTGCAAACACTGAATTCCTAACTACCACACAGTTTTATTTTACAGGCGTAATAGGGTGGCCGGGAGAGCGTAATCGGTATAGCAACTTGCTACGGGCCGGAGGGTCAGGTGTTCGAACCCGGTTAGGACCGAGATTATCAGTCATTGTCCAGACCCAGCCTCCTGTAAAATGGGTACCGGTTTTTTTTCCCGAGATTAAAGCAGCCGGGAACGTGTCGTTGACTACTTACACCCATCCAGCGCCTCTTATAGGTTGAACTTAACTTTTATACCTGTAAAAATAATTTAATTTGTACTCGTAAGAGAAGTATGGTCTCCCCTATGGTCATTTTCACAAAAATAATAAACATTCACCAGCTAAATTTATCTATCGAATTTTACCCAATTCGGTAAGAAATTCCTCTACGCCCCGAAGTAAATTGTTTCTTCCAGTGCTCAGATTTAGGACAATCGCAGTTACTCAATAAATGTTGACTTACAACTCCTGAACGGAATTTTATTCAAATCATAAGAAAAACGTAAAAACCAGTGCAAAATTGCATTTGCGACCAGAAGTAGAGCACGCCATTCACTATACCGGTTTTCGCTAGACTCACAATTAAGCAGTAACATTGCATGAGAATCTCCCATACCGGGGTCTATCCATATCCGACAGCAAATTGTGCAGGATCGACCCATGTACCTCGTGTGCCCTGACGTGCTCAGTACGGTGGGTGAAACTTCTTAAGGGATAGGGGTGGTGTTCATCGAATCGGATAAAGTCTTTACCATTTTCTTATGTAGTTATTTATTTGTATATGAGGTGCAATGACTGCTCTTGTCCAGATCAAATAAAAGTCATATTCTAACAAAAAGAAGCCCCAAAATTCACTTCACTCAAAAACCAGCAACCTGTTGTTTTAGGTGACCACAATCTGCACCACCACACTATGCACCACCTCACTGTGCACCACCTCACTGTGCACCACCACACTATGCACCATCTCACTGTACACCACCACACTATGCACCACCACACCATGCGCCACCTCACTATGCACAACCACACTATGCACCACCTCATTATGCACCACCACACTATGCACCACCTCACTATGCACCAACACACCATACACCACCTCACTATGCACCACCACACTATGTACCACCTCACTATACACCACCTCACTATGCACCACCTCACTGTGCATCACCACCCTACGCACCACCTCACTATGCACCACCACACTTTGCACCACCTCACTCTGCACCACCTCACTATGCATCACCACCCTACGCACCACCTCACTATGCACCACCACACCATGCATCACCTCACTATGCACCACCTCTTTATGCACCACCACACTATGCACCACCTCATTATGCACCACCTCACTGCATCACCAACCTACACACCACCTCACTATGCACCACCACACCATGCACCACCTCACTATGCACCACCACACTATGTACCACCTCACTATGCATCACCACCCTACGCACCACCTCACTATGCATCACCACCCTACGCACCACCACACTATGCACCACCACACTATTCACAACCATACTTAGCACCACCTCATTATGCACCACCACACTATGCACCACCTCACTATGCACCACCTCACTATGCACCACCACACTCTGCACCACCTCACTATGCACCACCACACTATGCACTAACTCACTATGCACCACCTCACTACGCACCACCACACTATGCACCACTTTACTATGCACCACCTCACTATGCACCACTACAGTATGCAACCCCTCACTGTGCACCACCTCATTATGCACCACCTCATTATGCACCACCACACTATGCACCACCTCACTATGCACCACCTCGCTATGCATCACCACCCTACGCACCACCTCACTATGCACCACCACACTATGCACCACCACACTATTCACAACCATACTAAGCACCACCTCATTATGCACCACCACACTATACACCACCTCACTATGCACCACCACAATATGCACCACCACACGATGCACCACCTCACTATGCACCACCACACTATGCACCACCTCACTATGCATCACCACCCTACGCACCACCTCAATTGCACCACCACACTATGCACAACCATACTAAGCACCACCTCATTATGCACCACCACACTATGCACCACCTCACTATGCACCACCACACTATACACCACCACACTATGCACCAGCTCACTATGATCCACCTCACTATGCACTACCACACCATGCACCACCTCACTATGCACCACCACACTATATACCACCTCACTATACACCACCTCACTATGCAACACCAAACCATGCATCACCTCACTCTACACCACCTCACTATGCACAACCACACCATGCACCACCACACTATACACCACCTCACTATGCACCACCACAATATGCACCACCACACGATGCACCACCTCACTATGCACCACCACACTATGCGCCACCTCACTATGCATCACCACCCTACGCACCACCTCACTATGCACCACCACACTATGCAAAACCATACTAAGCACCACCTCATTATGCACCACCACACTATGCACCACCTCACTATGCACCACCACACTATGCACCACCACACTATGCACCACCTCACTATGCACCACCACACCATGCACCACCTCACTATGCACCACCACACTCTATACCACCTCACTATACACCACCTCACTATGCAACACCAAACCATGCATCACCTCACTCTACACCACCTCACTATGCACAACCACACCATGCACCACCACACTATTCACCACCATACTAAGCACCACCTCATTGTGCACCACCTCACTATACACCACCTCACTATACACCACCACACCATACACCACCTCACTATGCACCACCACACTTTGCACCACCTTACTCTGCACCACCTCACTATGCATCACCACCCTACGCACCACCACACTATGCACCACCATACTAAGCACCACCTCATTGTGCACCACCTCACTATACACCACCTCACTATACACAACCACACTATGCACCACCTCAACACACCTCTCTCTTATTGACTGCCAGCGTCAGTATAAAAATTCATTTTATATTTTGTTTTGGTCTTTGGTGGAAGTTCTGCTGGTGCTAGATTGTAGTCCTTTGTCTGCCCCTAACCGGGTTTCCCACTCAGAGATCTCTGTATCAAGCCTTTCCTACCTATCACTAACTGTTCCTTGGATGGAAGTTGACAGTGAAATTTATGACGGTTGGCATAAGGAAACAACTATGCATTGAAATGAACGCCATAACACAACTATATACTCAATTATGCATAATATGTCAACTACATACTTCGGCCAATACTATTTTGGCCATCATCAGGTTGGATAAAATTATCGGAGAAAACTACACAATATAATATAATACAGTGTAATCATCAGTGTTGGTGTAAGTAGAGGGGGGGACGAGATCTCCTTTACAAAAGAGTTGGAGATCTCGTCCCCCCTCTGCTTACATCAACACTGATGGTTATACTGTATCATATTATAAATTGTGTAATTTTCTCCGATAATTTTATTCAACCTGATTATGGCCAAAATAGTTTTAGCCGAAAGATGTAGTTGACATGTTATGTGTAATTGAAAATATAGTTGTGTTATGACGGCCATGTCCATGCACAATTTTTCCTTATGTTTTATCCAACACAACGTGTGACACTCCTTAAAGTTTATGCCGGATGACTTTGAACCGCCCGTAACTATACGTGATTTACCAAAAATACTGGGTTACAAAATTGTAGCCGAAAATTTTTGGTACCTTTGTTGAACAGTGGGTACAATGATTACTATCGCACAGTTACGGGCGGTTCGAAGCCATCCATATTCATTAGAATGCCGATTAAGTTCAGTGCAAACGTCTCGAGTCCTTGCCGTCCGGCATAAAAAATTCCAGAAACCTTTCGTGAAGGGCGGTAGGTCATTGCTCCAGAAATATTAAAGGTTCGATTACCCTATGGGCAACCGACAAAGGAAATGATAGTCTATTTAGCTCATTACTGAAAGGCATGGGCAAACTGAAGTACTCATAAAGTAACAAACGGTGTAGAGCAATAGTCTAACACAAGCAAGCGTTGAACCCAAGGCGAAAAACAAATAAATAAATAAAAGAAATTTACGTAGAGACCAAAGACAGTTGAACGCTGTCATTCAAGTAAGCGAGCTGTGTAAGCGAGGTTACTCATATTGAGGTAACCTAGAGCACAGATTAATAGTTCTAGAGTGAAGTGTCTGTTAGTTTCTAGCGTATGAGATTCGAGTACGAATGAAAGAAGGGAGTGAAACAATTGGCAGTTGATTGACTGTACTAGTGCAGAGTTTGTACTTCAGATTTAAAAAATACACATAAGAAATATAACGAGGTCTATATCAGATTCCATGAAATCCACCCGCATCGCGAAGAAGTCTCACCTACTATACTGAGCGAGACAGGGCATACAATGTGCACAGTATGAGCGTGCACAAAATGTGGATGATGGGGGCAAAACTTCGTTTATATTCTCAAGTAAAATGTAACTTGTTTTCACTGCCTCGATTTTTAAGGAATTCACAATTGTCAATCGACATCAATTGGAGGCATATTTCACCACATTTCACCCTAATAGATAGAGAAATCTGTAAATTAAGGGTAGACGTTTAAGGACGCCCTTCAGTAAAGAACGCCTACCACAGCTCCGCTTTTCACAAAAATGATACTTACAAAACTTTTTGTAACTCCTATACAGAATTGCATGAAGATCTGACAAAAGACTTATTTTGCGGGTACTAGGTCATAGATATACAGAGAGACTTACACATAAGGTGTTACTTTTTACTTCGTGAAGAACCGTTAAAACCAAGAAAGCCTAAGATTTATTCTAAATGTCAGCTGAGAGGGTAGATGCCACTAACTTCTGTAGAATATTTGTTAGAACATACACCAATTAATAGGAATGTATGGAACGCAGGCCCAAGAGCTGCGTTAATTCTAGTTTGTTCCCTTCGTGTTGACTGTGATATAGAGCTATGAATTGCTCTAGAGCCCAGCGAACAAGTGTTCATCAGGCTACCTCTCCAACTCCTTGTAACAGCCACGGGCGAGTCGTTTGTTTGCTAGACCGATACCTACCTGATTAGAAAGTTAACACTTTCTACAGAACCAACATGAAATGCATTTTATTGTCTTCTTGTATAACGGCCGTGTTTGGATTGCAAAGAAAGGATCTGAATGAAGACTTGAACAAATAAATCCGACTTATTTGGTACGCTCAGCCCCTTTTCAAGATTTAGCACCCACCTCTGTTGTACAGTGGTTAGTTTCTTGATCTTTAGCGTGCCAAGAAGTGAGGTTGCTTGGTCGCTGGTTCACACGATTCCTGGGACTTCAGAGGCAAGTACAGCAATACCGCGGGCCTGTAGGAGTCGATCCTACGATTCCTGAGCTACAACGATTATCCCCACCGGTGTAAGATCGCACGTGAACAGTCGCCAGGAAGTAAAATATCTGCTGGTGTTTACCGCATTTATGCAAGATACCAGGCTGAACCAAACGTCCAAGTTTTTCTTATCTTTGTTGCTGTAAGACCTTATCTGATATTTGAAAACGATACTAATAATTGTACAGGCTGCTCAAAACGACTTACAATTGGTATTATAAGTAGACCCATAGACTAAAAACACTTTTTTCCCTTCGATGTTGCCTCCTGTTTTTCTTTATTTACTTCTTGTCTTCTTTCCTTCATTCTTCCTCTATGTTTTTTGCGTAATAACGCAAAAGAGGTACAGTTGTCTGTGCCCATGCCATGCAGACATACATGGAACAGAGGCATAGCTCCATTCGTTCTTAAACTCGACGCTAGTTGGAGATGAGTGGTCAGCATCACACCCCAACCGCTTTACCCCCGTAAAGAACTCCGGTACCCATTGAATAGGAGGGTGAGTGGAACTCAGACCATGTATGGACGTTCCAGAGAAAAAATCTCTTACCGACACACTGGTTAGAACTCTGGATCCTCCAGTCTGTAGCTCGTGGTTGTACCGAATGAGCTGTTCCGACCCCTTAGTAACGTGACAGCAACATAAGATTCAGACTCACTAGTTCTCCTATATCAGTGGCGATGTGCACTGGAGGAATTTTTACTTACTGGACCATTTCACCTTGACTGTACTTCAAAAACTTCTCGCTTTTTGCTGTTTCGAGGGAACTTAGAAGCACATTCCATTTTTTGGTACACTGTAAGTAAATTGTGTATTTTCTGTTGGTCTTCTGATATATGTCGTAGAACCAAAGTTGCCAGTGCTTACCACAGGGGTGTAACAGCACTGCCATCTTAGATCGTCCCATCTAGCTAATTTGTAATTCCTTAATCCCTATCTTCAACAATGGCTGTGAAGAATTATGAAGTCGAAATACCAAAAGTGTTCAGTTATGATAGTGTGAGAGACAGAAGAATTTTTATTTTAGAAGCATTTGTACGCTTTCATGTAAAGGATGGCTCGGAAGTATGACTCATTACTCCTCTTCCCGTGTACTGTACGTACCGACACTTTAAACAAATTTCTCTTATAGTTTAAAGTCATCGACCTCATTCGGCTACAATAAAAAAAAAAAGAGCACTGTTTGTGAAGCTATAAGAATTTACTCAGTGCGTACCGAGCCATTCATATATTTTGTACCTCTTGGTCTATACAGGAAGAAATGTCATGAAGAAAGCCTTGCAGAACACTTGCTGTGTTGTATCCTGCGTGGACTCGGCAGGGAACGTATCTTGGATGTTGTTCCCAGGAGGGACGGAGCTCGGAACTCAGGTTAAGACGGGGAGTCGGGCAGGCTGCACACACTCTCAATAATCCCAAAGTAGAGTGTACTAGATTTTTATTGTGCGTGAGTAGGGAATAATTGCAGTTACAACTGAACTGTATTGGTGACAAATCTCGCCATTGGGCTCTTCATTACCGTTAACACTCATTGACTTTCCAGCTTCATTCTCTGTTGCTCACTCACTGTTCGAGATACACAGCAGACTGCTACTGCAGAACAAAGCAGCTACTGTTACATACGTTACTCCACACACTGCTCGTGCGATAAACACTTAGCGCGCCCAGTTATAAACAAAAAGAAATCGAAGGAAATTATATTCCTCCCATCTCTGGTCTTAAGAGAGGCGAGAACTAAGCATGATAAAATGAAGCTTATGACTAACATACAGTACATACAAGAATGCTAGAAAGAAAAGAAAGGAAACCACAACAACAACAAATTAATGTGTGTCAACTACACAACAGCTGGGCAAAAGCAATGTTACATGCTGCGTATTTGTCGGAGTTTTTGGTATGAGAAATATTTACAAAATTCTAAAGTTATAATATATATATAATACATATATATATAAACACACACACACAAAGTTAAAGGTAAAGCAACCTCTGTACAGGCCTATTACAAACCCATAGGGTTCCAGGAGTTTGACGCTCCCAGATTTCGAGAAAATCGACACATGAAGGTGGTAAGGTTGTCAGCCCTGGAAGTATTCAGGTCCATTTACGTATTAAAGCAACATTACTTTGGGGATATGTATATACAGGATATATATAGCGAGAGGGGGGGGGTGAGTATATACAGGATATATATAGCGAGAGGGGGGGGGTGAGTATTCCTGGTACTAGTTTCTGTTAGAGGTTCAGTTGACTCCAGGGCCACAGTGCAGCCGAAAGTGTTAGGTCAATAAAAAATCCCAGTGATACCATCGGGAATCGAACCCGCGACCTTCCGGCTTGTAGCGCAGTGCCTCACCCAACTGCGCCACCGCGTGTCACCCTCCCTCCCTCCCTCTTTTTCTCTTTGTATACGTATCCCAAATGTAATGTTACTTTCATAAATAGACCTGTTGACTGAATGAATATTCAGACGGAAACTTCCTTAGTTACGTTTTTCCGCATCTTTGGTTAAACTCGTTTAATGGCGTATAAAATTAGTACAGTTTTACTGGTTGCGTTTTATTGGATAGATTCCCTGATTTTTTTAACATGATTTGTTCATCTTTAAATTATCGCATTTGACATTTCCTTTTTTCAACTGATGCAGATAAACAAAAAATGCATATCTCTGAATAATGTACTACTGTTGCCTTTGAAGAGTGTAGCTACCCAGTACCGAAGTAACGTAATGGGTGTAATTACTTGCCTACGGGTTGGACGTCCTACGAATCGTGGTTCGATTTCCGGCCGTGGAAAGCTATTTATCCCCCCCCCCCCCCTTAGCCCGAAACTCATAGACCGGTTTTAAGACCCAAAAATCTCCTATTCAGTGGTTATACAATTACCTTTTAAGCTCTAAGGACTGTCAGACTCCCACTACTGAAATGTCCTTACTTGCTCTCCTATTATCACAATCCACCGGACATAAACTTTGGGATAATTGGCTTTGGCGCGATAATATTTACCTAGGGTCTTCGTTATGACAGTAGAACTCCACTTATCCGTATTAATTGTGACGACGAGCCATCCGGATATGCTGAAAATCCAGATAATTGGATTTTTCTTTGAAAGTAAGCTACATTGGCAGTCTGAAGTTCGGCTGATAGTATTTGCAGTAAGTACCTGCGTCGAAACCTTCCGACCACGCCCGATTTGAAGTTCTAGAAGCCATACCACTGCACTGTACTTGATCCGATAACGGGTAATTTCAAGGCAAGTTACTTTTGTTGAATTCTCGACTAATTTACCCCACGGGCCAAGCCGATCCAGATAACTGGCGATCCGAATATCCAGAGTCCGGATAAGAATAGTTATACTATAGTAGTAGTTGGAGAGATTCTGTGAAACTCAGCACTATCTTATTTCTTACGTCACATATTAGGAATGTTTACAATGAATCACAGGTAAAGATATGTTACAGGATTTCCTCTTGTCTGCTGTAAAGAACGGATAAATGTTACGCATTTTTTTTGCAATTAGAACTGTCACTGTCACAGGAGCAACAGACATTACATACTGCTACTATTTTTTTTTTAATTTGATTTATTGCATTTGAAGTTCTTACAAGTACATGTAGGGTAGACAAATTGTTCCGATAACCAATTTACAACAGTATTTTTGAATGCTTTTCATGTGGGTGTGGTGTGATACATAAAGGTTACAGCAGTGAAAAAGAAATACAATGTAAAAAACACTGCGGATGTT
>Ga0123354_10015872_pt1 | contig 11787 bp, 12 predicted proteins | sample TergutLab28metaG_2_FD_97872 | JGI IMG/M metagenome (GOLD analysis project Ga0123354, IMG submission 97872) | Labiotermes labralis P4 segment gut microbial communities from Petit-Saut dam, French Guiana - Lab288 P4 | ecosystem: Host-associated > Arthropoda: Insects > Digestive system > Gut ... | reverse complement strand
CGCTTCATTCAAAATGATTTTCACGAGGCGGAAGGATACGCGGTCTGCGGAAGCAGGGGATGGCTTTGCCCCGGCGACGAGGATTACACGGAACAGGATGAGAAGATATACAAAAGGGAGCTTTTAAGGCTGAGGCTATCCCTAACGGCGGCAAGGGAGGCGGGGTTTTCCGAAATCATCGGCGCCACGCATTTCCCGCCGGCGAGCGAGAGGTTTCAGGAATCAGGATTCACGGATATCTTTCAAGAATTCGGCGCCCGATGCGTGGTTTACGGTCATTTGCACGGGAGCGAAGGATTCAGGCGCGGGGTTAAGGGTAGTGTCAAAGGTGTTGAATACAGGCTTACGTCGCTGGATTACCTGCGATGCAAGCCTTATAAACTGGAGGTAATTCAATTAAAATGAAGAGGGTCGCAATAGTAGTGCTCGACAGCCTCGGCGTCGGGGCCTTGCCGGACGCTGAAAAATACGGAGACGCCGGCGCGGATACTTTTTCCCACATAGCCGCCGTGATGGAGGGGAGCGGGGGATTTCACATCCCGAACCTTTTGGCTATGGGGTTTGGCAACATTGAAAACGCAGGCCAGGGAAGGATGAAACAGGCAAATCCTTCCGGGGCTTTCGGGCGGTTCGCGGAAAAATCAAAGGGAAAGGACACGATAACCGGCCACTGGGAAATAGCAGGGCTTTACACGGAAGTGCCGTTCAAAACGTATCCTGACGGTTTCCCCGCCGAGTTTATCGCGGAATTCGAGTGCGAGATAGCGACGGAAGTGCTTGGCAACTACGCGGCGTCGGGCACAGAGATAATCGAATCGCTCGGGCCGGAGCACGAAAGGACGGGAAAGCCGATAGTTTACACATCGGCGGACAGCGTTTTTCAGATAGCCGCCAATACTTCCGTCATACCTCTTGAGAGATTGTATGTAATGTGCGCAGCCGCGAGGAGGATGCTCGTGGGCGAATTCGCCTGCGGCAGGGTGATCGCAAGGCCGTATGTGATGGAAAACGGCAGGAGGGCGCGCACGGCGGACAGAAAGGACTACGCCGTTTCCCCGAGCGGGGAGACGCTGCTTGACAAGGTGAAGGGATCGGGCAAGACAGTGTGCGCCATAGGCAAGATAAGCGATATATTCAACGGGCGGGGAGTGACTGTTTCCATCCATACGGAAAGCAACATGGACGGGGTTGACAAGACAGTCGAAGCACTGAACAAGGATTTTGACGGCCTGATCTTTACGAACCTGGTGGATTTTGATTCAAAATACGGGCACCGCCGCGATCCGGCCGGATACGGCAGGGCGATAGAGGAATTCGACATGAGGCTCCCTGAGATACTGGCGGCCTTGAAGGTGGGCGACGCGCTGATACTGTGCGCCGACCACGGAAACGATCCCGTCCACAGCGGTTGGGACCATACGAGAGAGTATGTCCCTGCTGTCATATTCGGCGCGGGGATAAGAGCGGGGGCGGACCTCGGCACGAGGGCGTCATTCGCGGACATCGGGGCTACGGTCTGTGAAATGCTTGATGCAGGGCATACGCGGACGGGGACGAGCTTTTTAAGTGAAATCGTCAAAAGATAGGGGGGCGCGCCATGAACATGCTCGATATCATCTATAAGAAGAGGGGCGGCGGCAAATTGACATTGGAAGAAATCGGCTTTTTTGTCAGTGGCTATACGGGCGGGCAAATCCCGGATTATCAGGCGGCGGCGTTTCTTATGGCTGTGTATTTCAATAAGTTGGACAGGGAAGAAACCTATATGCTGACCAGAGCCATGAGGGATTCCGGCGACGTCATAGACCTTTCTGGGATAAAAGGGATTAAGGTGGATAAGCACAGCACAGGGGGCGTAGGGGACAAGACAACGCTTATCGTAGCGCCGATGGCGGCGGCGGCGGGGGTCCCTATCGCTAAGATGAGCGGTAGGGGGCTTGGCTTTACGGGCGGCACGGTGGATAAAATGGAATCGATACCGGGCTTTAAGACGTCACTTGAAAAATCTGAATTCATAAATCTTGTAAATAGCGCCGGGATTTCCGTGATAGGGCAGATAGCTCATATAGCGCCGGCCGACAAGAAGATATACGCGCTGCGGGACACGACCGCTACGGTTGAAAACCTGAGCCTCATCGCTTCAAGCGTCATGAGCAAGAAGCTGGCTTCCGGCAGCGACGCCATAGTGCTTGACGTAAAATGCGGCAACGGAGCCTTTATGGAAAACTTCAACGATGCGTGCGAGCTTGGGCGGCTTATGGTTGACATTGGAAACGACGACGGAAAGAAGACCGTCGCGGTCATAACGGATATGGATCAGCCGCTTGGCAACGCAGTGGGCAACAGCCTTGAGGTAATCGAAGCGATAGAGACGCTTAAAGGCTGCGGCCCTTCCGATATCACTGAGCTCTCGCTTGCGCTGGCCGGGATAATGATATACGCGGGGGGCAGGGCGGCCAGCATGGCCGAAGGCTATGGGCTGGCGGGGAAAACCCTTAACGACGGAAGCGCGCTCGTGAAATTCCGGGAGTTCGTGAAAGGCCAGGGAGGGGATTCGGCGGTCGTGGACGATTATGGCCTCTTTCCGCAGGCCGCGTTCTCAGAAGATGTGATATGCGATGAAGAAGGGTTTATATCCGGCATAGAAACGAGGTCCGTAGGATTCGCGTCTCAGCATTCCGGCGCCGGGCGCGCCACGAAGGATGATCCCATAGACATGGCGGCGGGGATCGCGCTTTGCAGGAAAGTAGGCGACAGGGCCGCGAAAGGCGACATATTGGCCACCGTGTACGGAAACAGCGCGGAAAAGGTCGGAAACGCGGCGGCGGAGCTCGGGAACGCATTCCATATTAGCGGCGAAGCGCCGGGAAAGCGGGAATTGATAAAAAAGGTCATAAAGTGAATATCCACGAGCGGATCAGAAACGATGGGCTGCACGGCAGGATAATCACCGCTGAGGCGGCCGCGAACATGTTTGAAGACGGCATGGTGGTGGGCGTCAGCGGATTTACGCCTTCAGGGTATCCGAAAGCGATCCCCCTGGCCTTGGCGCAAAGGGTGCGTCGGAGCGGCGAAAAGCTCAAACTGACGCTGCTCACGGGTGCGAGCGTGGGGGATGAGCTCGACGGCGCCTGGACTGAGGCGGGGATAATATCGAAGAGGGCGCCTTATCAGACAAACGGCGCGTGCCGTGAAAGCCTTAATACTTCAGGCGGCATAGAATACATCGACATGCATTTGAGCCGCGCCCCGAAAGAGGTCCGCAGCGGCTTGTTCGGACCCATGGATTACGCGGTGATAGAAGCCTGCGCGATAACGGAGGACGGGGATATCGTCCCCACCACCGCCGTGGGCAACAGCCCTGCATACGTGCAATACGCCAAAAAAGTATTGGTAGAAATAAACACGAGCCAGCCCCTCGCACTCGAAGGGATGCACGACATATACGTCCCAAGGGATCCGCCGGACACGGCGCCGATACCGCTTTGCAGCGCGGGAGGGCGCATAGGGGCACCGCATATCGTCTGCGGGCCCGGCAAGATAGCGGGCATAGTGATAACCGATATCCCGGACAATACGCGTGGGTTTTACGCGGTGGAAGAAATACACAGGGCGATGGCGCGAAATCTGCTGGATTTCCTGAGGGGAGAGGTAAAAGCGGGGCGGCTCGGGCCCAAACTGCATCCTTTACAGAGCGGCGTAGGCAGCGCGGCTAACGCGGTCCTCGCCGGCATCGGCGATTCCGAGTTTCGCGGTCTGGAATTTTATTCCGAAGTGATTCAGGATTCAGCCCTTGACCTTTTGGATCGAGGGACGTTTTCCATTTGTTCGGGCACCGCCGTAAGCCCTTCGCCGGGGAGGCTTAAGGATTTCTATGAAAACATCGATAAATACAGGGATAAAATAATACTGCGCCCGCAGGAGATAAGCAACAGCGGGGAAGTCGTGGCGCGTTTGGGAGTAATCAGCATGAACACCGCCATCGAAGCCGACATTTACGGAAATGTGAACTCGTCCCATATCATGGGGACGAGGATGATGAACGGCATCGGGGGTTCCGGGGATTTCGCGAGGAACGCGAGTATCTCCATATTCCTCACTCCTTCCACCGCAAGCGGCGGCAAGATATCGTGCATCGTGCCCATGTGCTCCCACATCGACCATACTGAGCATGATGTGGGCGTGATAATAACGGAGCGGGGGGCGGCGGATATCAGGGGCGCTTCGCCGAGAGAGAGGGCGCCGCTCATCATCAATAACTGCGCGCATCCTGATTACAGGGACGCATTGCTTGACTATTACAGGCGGGCGCTCACGGGGGCGCATGCTGGAAAAGCCCATACCCCGCACCTGATGGGTGAGGCGCTCTCATGGCATCAGAGGTTCAACGACACGGGCAGCATGAAAACTCATTGACCATAGTATTCATATGTAATACAATCGTATTAAAAATTAATGCGAAAGGGGAAATAGAAAGAAAAATGGAAGGAAAAACGGTAGAAATCAGATGGCACGGCAGGGGCGGCCAAGGGGCTAAGACCGCATGCCTTTTACTTGCCGACGTGGCGTTCAATTCAGGGAAGCATGTCCAGGGATTCCCAGAATACGGCCCTGAGAGGATGGGCGCACCGATAACGGCGTACAACCGCATCACAGACGAAAAATGCACTGTTCATTCGAACATTTATTATCCAGATTACGTGGTGGTAGTGGATGAAACGCTCCTATCCTGCGTAGACGTCACCAACGGGCTCAAGTCCACGGGTGCGATCATAGTGAACAGCGAAAAGGCGCCGGAAGAGCTGAGAAAACATCTGAAAGGCTATGAAGGCAAGGTGTGCGCGATAGCCGCCGGGAGCATATCAGAGGAGACGATGGGGAAGAACATGCCCAATACGCCAATGCTGGCGGCGGTGGTAAAAGTCAGCGGCGTCGTGGACGAGGAGCAGTTCATAAGCGACATGAAAGCATCCCTCAGCCACAAGTTCGCGGACAAGCGCGAAGTAATCGAAGGAAACATGAAAGCGATAGAAAAATCTATGAAGGAGGTAAGGGTCGGATGAATAAAAGAGCGGCTGACATCGACGAAAACACCGCTTGGCAGGATCTGACGACGGCTGCCGAGATATACGAGCCTGCGACGTCAAAGCTTGTAAACACAGGCGACTGGAGGACTAAAGTCCCGATATTCATTGAAGAAAAATGCAATCATTGCATGCTCTGCGCACCATTTTGCCCCGACAGTTCTATCCCTGTCAAAGACGGTAAGCGCGGTGATTTTGATCTCATGCATTGCAAGGGCTGCGGGATATGCTACAAAGTGTGCCCGTTCGGCGCCATAGATTTTATCAAGGAGGAAAAACAATGGGTATAAGAGAAAGGCTTTCCGGGAACGAAGCCGTCGCCACGGCGATGAGGCAGATAAACCCGGATGTGGTCGGCGCTTTTCCGATAACGCCTTCCACGGAGATCCCCCAGTATTTTTCTTCGTATGTGGCGGATGGCAAAGTGGATACGGAGTTCATCGCGGTGGAATCGGAGCACAGTTCGATGTCGACCTGCATCGGCGCCGAGGCGGCCGGTGCGAGGGCGATGACGGCGACGTCGTCCTGCGGGCTCGCGCTCATGTGGGAGCTGCTTTACGTGGCGTCTTCGTGCAGGCTGCCGATAATGATGGCGGTGGTGAACAGGGCCCTGTCGGGACCGATAAACATCAACAACGACCATTCCGACTCGATGGGCGCGAGGGACGCCGGATGGATCCAGATGTATTCCGAATCGAATCAGGAAGCCTACGACAATTTGATTCAGGCGGTGCGGATTGGCGAGACGGCGGATGTGCGGCTTCCGGTCATGGTTTGCCAGGACGGCTTCATTACGAGCCACGCCGTTGAAAACATAGAGCTTTTGGAGGATGAAGCGGTAAGAAAATTCATAGGCGAATATGAACCCGAAAACTACCTGTTGAAGAAGGAAAACCCCATGGCTGTAGGCCCTTACGGAGTCTCGGCCTATTATATGGAGTTCAAAATGCAGCAGGTCCACGCCATGAAGAACGCCAAGGAAGCGATACTGAAAATCGCGGATGAATTTCAGGAAGCGACGGGGAGAAAATACGGGTTTTTTGAAGAATACGCGATGGAGGACGCCGAGATCGCGATAGTCGTAGCCGGCTCGAGCGCGGGGACGGCGAAGGCTGCGGTAGACGGGCTGAGGGCGGAAGGCGTAAAGGCGGGGCTTGTAAAGATACGGGTTTTCAGACCGTTCCCGGCGGAAGAGCTTGCGGCGGCTTTATCAAAGACAAAAGCTGTGGCGGTCATGGACAAGTCGGAATGCTTCTCAAACGCCGGCGGCCCGATTTTCACGGATACGAGGTCGGCGCTGTACGACGTAGAGGACAGGCCGAAATTGATAGACTACGTATATGGGCTCGGCGGGAGAGACGCGACCACGGAAATGTTTCGGACCGTTTACAATGAATTGTCGGATATCGCAAGAACTGGGAAAACAGGGCCGGTCTACAGGCACATAGGGCAGAGAGAAAGGCAGGGGTGAAATCATGGCGTACAATTTGAAGGAAGAGCTGGAAAAACCGGAAAGGTTCGCAGGCGGGCACAGGCTTTGCGCAGGGTGCGGCGCCGCAATAACAGTTAGAGGCATCTTGAGGGCCCTGGATCCGAAGGACAAAGCGGTGGTTACAAACGCTACGAGCTGTCTGGAAGTATCGAGTTATCTGTATCCCTATACCGCCTATGAAGACAGCTACATACACAGCGCGTTTGAAAACGCGGCGGCTACTACGGCGGGAGTGGAAGCGGCGTACTGCGCGCTTAAAAAGAAGGGCAAAATAGACGACACCTTCAAGTTCATAGCTTTCGGAGGGGACGGCGGGACATACGACATAGGGCTGCAGTCGCTTTCCGGCGCCCTTGAGCGGGGCCATGACATGTTATACGTGTGTTATGACAACGAAGCCTACATGAATACCGGCATACAGCGTTCATCTTCGACGCCTAAGTTTACTGACGCGACGACCTCGCCTGCTGGCAGCGAAATACCGGGGAAGAAACAGAACAAAAAGAACCTCACCGCCATAGTCGCGGCGCACAACATACCATACGCCGCGCAGACGACGTTTCTGGGCAATTTCAGGGATTTTCACGAGAAAGCGCATAAAGCGCTGTATAAGGCGGGGCCAGCTTTCATGAACGTGCTGTCGCCATGTCCGAGGGGCTGGAGGTATGAGACCGAAGATCTGGCTGAAATCTGCAAATTGGCGGTCGAGACGTGCGTATGGCCGCTCTATGAAATCGAGGACGGGGTTTGGAAACTGACATATGAACCGAAAAAGAAGCGCCCCATTGTGGAATTCCTCGAAAAACAGGGGAGATTCCGTCACATGTTCGAGAAGGGCAGCGAATGGATGATAGAAGAATCGCAGAAATACATCGACGGCGAGTGGGAAAAACTGCTTGCGAGATGCGGGTGAAAAAAAGGGGCGCCACGATTTGGCGCCCTTACGGTTTCATATATTTGTGTTCGAGAAAAGTGTCCGCCATCATCATTATGCTTTTCCGCGCGGCGACCGATAAATCCCGGTACTTATCGATCAGGCAGGCTTCGTCGGCGTTAAGATCGTATTTTTCAACATGCTCGATCCTACGCGGAATCTCCGTATTGCCAATTATGTAGTCCACCGATGTCTCAAAGAAATCCGCGAACCTTTTGAGCGTGTTGATGTCAGGTTCATAAGCGTCGTTCTCATAAGCATGAATTTGAGATTGAGCCAATCCAAACTGGTCGGCTAATTTTTGTTGACTCATCATGTTCGCTTCACGCAGCTGCCGCAAATTCTTCATCCTATTATTACTACCCCTTTTAAGAATATTCTAACAAGTAATAATAGTAAAAGGAAAACAGCGTTTCTTTTTCTTTGCAACAAGTCTATGTTATGGCAAGCAAATTCAGCCCGATAGATTCGCGGCTTTCAAAAAAAGAAGGGTTATTTGAAAAAAACCACGATGAATGATTGCTGCAAATTCCGTAAGAGCAGACCTTAATAATGATTTCTTATATTGAAATTGAAAATGTGAGGCGGTATACTATTCAGTGATAATATATCGATAAAAAGGAGGGTTTCTCATGTTCTGTGTAAATTGCGGAGAAAAAATGGAAGATGGGTTTGTGGTATGCCCGAAATGTGGGACGCCGGTCGGTGGCGGTGGCGCGGGCGGCCCCGCTAAAAAGGATTACGCCGCCGAAGGCAAGGAAATGTTCAAGAAGATGCAAAACGGAAGTTTTTGGATATCCGGCATGAAGATCATTGCCTGGGTATTCTTCGCGCTCATTATAATCGGCGGGCTTGTCGGGTTTATAGGGTCTGCGATAGCAGGCGGCGGGGGGCTAGGGCTCCTTATGTTCATCGGTTCAATCATATTCGCATTCCTCGCCGTGGCATCGATAATGATTTTCCTCGATATGGCCCGCGATGTGTCGGAGATCAAAAATGAGTTGAAAAAGCAGAACAATTAAGCCGTGTCAATCAAATGGGTTTGAGCTGATACGCGCTTTAGGTGTGAGGGGCGATCAATGGAATTCCCTGCAATGCTAAAAAGAATAGATGAAACAAAGAAATGGATTCAGGCACATCGCCCGCTCGCGCCGGAGGAAGTCAGACAGCTCGACGCGTATTTCCGCATTGATTTAACATATACGTCTAATGCCTTAGAGGGCAATACGCTTTCTATTGTTGAAACGAAAGTGCTGCTTGAAGATGGCTTGACAGCAGGCGGCAAGCCGATTCGTGATTGTTATGAGGCTGTGGGTCATGCGAATGCTTACGATTTCATGTTGAATGTAGCCCGCAGCAATCCTTTGGTTTTTTCTGAAGAAATAATAACAAGACTTCATAAGCTGTTTTATCAAGGCATTGATGCTGAAAACGCAGGTGTCTACCGCAATGTTCAAGTTATGATTACAGGTTCTGAATATATGCCGCCTAACCCCAAAGAAGTCCCGGAACTCATGAGAGCCTTTGTAAACGAATTGAATGAGAATTTGAGTAAAATTCACACTGTTCAGCTTGCCGCGTTCGCGCATAGAAAGCTTGTTGACATTCATCCGTTTGTCGATGGCAACGGACGTGCCGCAAGGCTGCTCATGAATTTGATTTTAATAGATGGCGGGTATCAAATAATATCTATGCCGCCAATTTTACGCAGCGACTATATCAACGCTTTGCGGGCGGCGCAGCGTGAAGAAAATCCAAGTGATAGGGATTTTAATTTGCTGATAGCTGAATGTGAAATAGAAGCGCAGAAGGATTTTTGCAGGATGTTTGATATAACGCCGCCACTGTAGCATCTTCACATGGAGCCGATCATTTTAAATTTTCAGGATTCAGGCATTCGAGCTCAGGGATCACGAACAATCCGTCTTTCCTGACAAGCCTGCCGTCGAACCATATTTCGCCGCCGCCGTATTCGGGGCGCTGGATCATGACGAGATCCCAATGTATGGCGGATTTGTTGCCGTTAGGCGCGTCTTCATAGGAAGCGCCGGGTGTAAGGTGGAAGCTTCCGGAGATTTTTTCATCGAACAAGGTGTCCTTCATGGGATTCATGATATAGGGGTTCACGCCGAGCGCGAATTCGCCGAAATACCTTGCTCCGCCGTCGGTGTCGAGGAGTTCGTTTATCCTTTTATTGTTGTTTGCCGCCGCGCTTATGATTTTTCCATCTTTTATTTCAAATACTATGTTTTCATATGTGAAGCCCTGCTCCTCGGAAGGGGTGTTATATGAAATGACGCCGTTCATCGATTCGCGGACAGGGGCAGTGTATACTTCGCCGTCGGGGATGTTCTTCTCCCCATCGCATTTTATAGCGGGAACGCCGTTTATTGAAAAGGCGAGGTCTGTTCCGGGACCTTTTATCTGAACCTTGTCAGTCCTGTTCATAAGCTCAATGAGAGGGTCCATAGCGCTGCTCATTTTTTTGTAATCCAGGGTACATACGTCAAAATAGAAGTTTTCAAAGGCTTCAAGGCTCGTGCCGGCGAGCTGCGCCATCGAAGGGTTCGGATAACGGAGCACGACCCATTTCGTGTTGTCGACGCGATAATCCTGAACGGGGCGAAGCGTCCTGTTGTACAAGTTTAGCTTGCCTGCCGGGACGTCGGCCAGCTCGGAGGTGTTATTCCCGGCGCGGACGGCGATGTACGCCTGCATGCCTTTCATTTGCGCCAATTCGTAGTCTTTCATGAATTCGAGCTGGGTTTCACCGCACTGCAATATGATTTCCCTGTTTATTTCGGAGTCGCGTATGTTGCAATAAGGGTATCCGCCTTGTTCGTATATGTCTTTTATGAGCTGCTTTATCAGGGGCCTTGAGCAATCGCCTTCATAGGAGATCAGAACTTTGTCCCCCTTTTGAATGTCACACGAATATTTTACAAGCACTTCCGACAACTTTTTCACTCTGCTGTCCATGTCCGTCTCCTTTTAAAAATCAATCTTACAATAATATAGCACATTTATTTGAGAAATAAAAGATGTTGCATAAAAAAGCGGGAGTCATTAAAATGGAGATGTGTTTTGGGGAGGTCTGAATGAAGCATGTATTCGTGGTAAACCCGTTGTCCGGGAAGGGCGTTTTAAACAGGGAATTGATATCGGAGCTCGACAGGATGCGCCTTGATTATTATCTGACAAAGCGGGCGGGAGACGGCGAGAATTACATAAGGGAGACCTGCATGGCCAACCCTTCTGAAAAGATCAGGTTTTACGCATGCGGCGGGGACGGGACTTTGCATGAAGCCGTAAACGGGATCTTCGGATTTGAAAACGCAGAGGCAGCCTGCGTCCCCATAGGAAGCGGCAACGATTTCATAAGGAATTTCGGGATGCCGGCGGAAAATTTCAAAGATATAGGCAGGCAGCTTTCGGGGAATGCCGTTAATGTCGACGTTATAAAGTATCAAGGGGCGGCAGGAGGCCCGGCGGCGCGGTATGCCGTCAATATGTTCAATATCGGGTTTGACTGCAATGTCGTGATAAAGACTGCGGAAATAAAGAAATACCCGTTTATCAAGGGGCCTTTTGCCTATTTTTTGTCCATATTGATCATGCTTGTCAAAAAGGAAGGAGCGGACATCACGATAGATTTTGACGACGGGGCGAGCTACAGGGGGCGCGTTCTGCTCACGGCAATCGGTAACGGCGCTTTTTGCGGAGGAGGGCTTAAAGGTGTCCCCCGCGCTGACGTCAGCGACGGCCTGATCGACGTCTGCATAGTCAAAAATGTATCAAGAAGGGTGTTCATTTCGCTTTTCGGAAAGTACCCGAGCGGCGAGTACATCGAAGATAAGAAAGCGAAGGACATCGTCATTTATAAAAAGTGTAAAAGCCTTACGGTCAAAAACAGAGAGCCTGTCTGGAACCTGTGCGTTGACGGGGAGATAGAAACGGCGGGCGAAGCGCGCTTTGAAATAATACCGAACGCCATAAGGTTTTCATTGCCAAGCGTGTAGCGGCATGTTATAATTCCATTTGAAAGTTTTAAAGTCTTAATACGGAGGAGTATCGAAGTGGCCATAACGAGCCGCACTCGAAATGCGGTCTACCGCAAGGTAGCGTGGGTTCGAATCCCACCTCCTCCGCCAAATTGTGTCAAATCCGAACCGGGTGTTTATCGTCTGGGAGGCGTTCGCTTTTTCCTTTCCGCTGGTATGAACAGTCTCCATTTGAAACCGAGGACTGCGGAAAGGCTAAGAATGAGTCAAGCGATT
>Ga0123354_10015871_pt1 | contig 11787 bp, 8 predicted proteins | sample TergutLab28metaG_2_FD_97872 | JGI IMG/M metagenome (GOLD analysis project Ga0123354, IMG submission 97872) | Labiotermes labralis P4 segment gut microbial communities from Petit-Saut dam, French Guiana - Lab288 P4 | ecosystem: Host-associated > Arthropoda: Insects > Digestive system > Gut ... | reverse complement strand
TGTTCCAGACGGTCAAGGGCGTCCTGAACCATCATGACGGCGCCTTCGACGATCTTCTGCCGGGCGGCGATGAGTGCCGACGCCTGCTGGCGCTGCAGCATGGCCTGGGCGATTTCGGGGGCGTACGCCAGCGACGAGATGCGCGTTTCGATCACCTGGATGCCGGCGATTTGCACGCGGCTGGCGACCTCTTCGGCTAGCTCCATGGCGACGCGCTCGGCGGAGCCGCGCAGCGACTCTTCCTCTGGGGTCGATGTGTCGTAAGGGTGCGTCGAGGCGATGTGGCGAAGAGCGGACTCGGCCTGGGCGGCCACGAACTGCTCGGAGTACTCGACGCCGAACACTGACTTGGCCGTGTCGTCGACGCGCCACACGATGATGGCGGCGATGTTGATCGGGTTGCCAACGGCGTCGTTGACCTTCAGCTCGTGCGTCTCAAAGTTACGTACCTTGACGCTGACCGTGCGGGCCTGGCAGAACGGCACCGTCATGACCAAGCCGGTGCGCCGGATCGTGCCGATGTAGTTGCCGAAGAACTGCAACACCAGCGTGTTGCCTGGGCTGATGATCTTGATGCTGGTCATCAGCAGGAACGCGATCACGATGAAGATGATGCCGACCAAAAGTAGTGCGGCGGCGCCGGCTTCGGTATAGCCGCGCCAGATCATGTAGATGCCGACAACCCAGAGGATCAGGTCGATCACCAACGCCAGCAGGCCACCCATGAACGGGGCGTGCTTTTCTTTGATGTCGCCCTTCGTTCCGAGGCTGGCAGCGTAGGCTGACGGCGCGGGCGGCGGCACGATTGGCTGGGGGACGCCAGCCGGGGCGGGTTGACCCCAGGGCGCCTGGGCGTCGCCAGTTGCTGCTGGTTGCGGCCAGGCCGCGGGCGCCGGACTGGGCTGCGGATTGAATTGCTGTGGTGGTGTGCTCATGCGAACAAGATTAGTCACCGTTAGCCCGACATTAAAGACGGGCGCGCGACTGTGCCCCGAAGCCGTAATATGGCTACGTGAGAGCTGCGCTTGTGATCAACCCGACATGTGTCGGTGCTGACGGTGCCCTGGCGGCGGTGACGGCGGCGTCGCAGCGCCACGGATGGCAAGATCCTCTCGTGCTGCCAACCACCACCAACCAGACCGGCGCCAGCCAGGCACTGACGGGGCTGGACGCCGGGGTCGACAGGGTGATTGTCGCCGGCGGCGACGGCACCGTGCGGCAGGTGGCCGGTGTTGTGGGCCACGTGCCCATCGGCATTGTGCCGATCGGCACGGCAAACATTGTGGCCAGAAACCTCGATTTACCGCGGCATCGCCTGGACCAGGCGGCCGATGTCGCACTCATCGGTGCGCCCCGCCAGCTGTCTCTTGGCTGGGTCAGCTGCTTCAGCGATGGCGGCTGGGGCGAGGAGATGCCCATGCTCGCGGTCGTCGGCATCGGGCGGGACGCCCAGGCCATTGCCACGACAAGGCCTTGGATGAAACGGCACCTCGGCTGGCTGGCCTACGTCGAATCCGGCGGGCGCGCGGCGTTCGCCGGCTCGCTGCCGATGACCGTCAGCCTCGATGGGGCGCAGCCAATTGCCATGGACGCGTGGAGTGTCCTGGTCGCCGCGATGCCGCGCCTGCCACTCAAAGTGAAGGCGTTTTTCAACGTCACACCAGGCGATGATTCCTTCGAGGTGCTGCATGTTCTGCTGAAGCGCCCAAGGGAATGGTGGCCGGTGGCCGCCAAGGGCTTCGGGCACCTGCGCCGGCCGGTGCCGGCTCTGCGGTACGAGCGGGCCCGCCAGGTGAAGGTGTGCCCCCATGAGCCGTGCGCCGTGCAGATCGACGGCGACCTGGTCAGCGGCGTCGAGCAAATGAGCGTCCGCATGCAAGCTAGCGCCATCGCAATCGCTGTACCGGAGCGAGCGCCACGTGGCTGACGACGACTGGCGGGCCCTCGTACGCCGGCTCGTGGCCGGCTTCACCGACACGCGCGAGGAGGCGACGCTGCTCGCGATGTTGGCGGACGCCACCAACGCCCAGCTGGAGTGGCTGTCGCTGGACCGCCACCTGACTCATGACCTGGTGACAAGCATCGAGGACCACATCGCCGGCGATCCGAACCGGCGCCGCCTGCTGGACTGGGCGGTGGGGCGTCTGCCCAATTTGGAGCCTTCCGCGCAGGCAGCCTGGCTGCCGGCTTTCACCGGTATCGGCGATTTGGGACGCCAGGCGATCGTGGCGATCATGCAGGCGGCAACGGGTGACGGTTTGCGCCGCTTGTTGGACGCCGTGGACGCCCGGGGCGACCACAAGGACTTGGCGTGGATAGTGTTCGATCACCTGGACGATGAGCAGCGGGAGGTGGTGCTGGCCCACATCCAAGAGCAGGCGGCAGGCTGGGTGCCTTGTGTCAGGGTGATTTGCGACGTGGACGATACGCTATTTGCGTCTATCAATGAGCCGGTGTACCCAGGGGGCGCGATGTACCCGGGCGCGCTGGCTTTCCTGGCGCGGTGCGGGCAGGTGCACAGCCACAGCCAGCCCATCACCGTGCTCACGGCCCGGCCCGAGGGGCAGGGCGGGGTGCTGGAGGACCGCCTGCGGCGCGAGCTGGCCGCTCGCGGGGTGGCGGCGGCAACGGTTTTGAGCGGGCGCACGCCGTGGCTGTTTGGCGATGGGGCGATGGCGGCGGGGAAGGGCGTCAACCTGGCGCACATGGTCGCGTTGCACCCGGCCGACAGGTTCGTGCTGGTCGGCGACAGCGGGCAGGGCGATGTGACGCTGGCGCGGCAGGCGTTGAGCACTTGGCCAGGCTGCGTGCTGGCCGTGTTCATTCACATGGTGATTCCCAGCCAGGCGACGCTGCGCAGTGGCGAACTGGACCATCCGGACGGGCGCATCGTGTTTTTCGGCACCTATGTCGAAGCGGCCCGGGAGGCGCTGGCGCTTGGCCTGATGAGTCGGACCGATGTCGCGGCGGTGATCGCCGAGGCGCGAGGGGAGCTGGCCGGTATCGGGTTTCACACGGTTGGGCAGGCGGGGGAGGCTCGATCAGCGCTCGAAAGTGCCATTATTTCGATAACAGCCTAAGCGGGTTACGATTGGTGTATGTCTGGATCACAGTTTGATCCAGCGGCTTACTCGGAGCCGCAGCCACCGCCGGTGTACGACCCACCGGAGAATACCGGGCGCCATCGCAGGCGCTTCCGTGTGATTCTTTGGACAGTACTAATCTTGGTGGTCGCGCTGGCCGCGTGGTTCGCTGTGCTGGTGGCATTTAGGGACGGGCATGGCTTGTTCAGCTCGCCGGAACAATATGTGGCGCAACAGATGGTCAAAGTGATGAATGACCGTGTGCGCGTCGCTGATATCGTCAGCGAGCCAAGTGGCTGGTCGAAGGGGCTGCAGCTGCCTGGGACGATCAGCCAAATCGGAAGCGTGCAAGACACCAGCACCGGCGATATCGCCGTGGCTTCTGTGCTCGACGGCAAGACGTGGAAGCTGGTGGGCGTCGATGTCGGCCTGTCGAAGGTCCTGTGGTCGGTGGCGGCCAATGCGTATTGGGGCACACTGAGCACTGGCCAAGGTGTTATCAGCGACCCCAATGGGCGCTTTTACTTTGTCGACGTGAACACCGGCAAGACCACGCCGCTCGTCGCGGTCAGGGGCGATGACCGTGTTGTGTCTGTCGGCCCGGATGGCATGGTCAACTTTTCGCCGGCGACTGGGCACTACTGCGACATCGTCTACACTGACCCGATCCACTGCAAGTGGGAGGCCGCCGCCATGACGTTGGGTGAGCCGGACGTGTTCGGCCACTGGATCAACACGGCGGTGGGGGTTTACGACCTGATAACCGGTAAGCCGGCTGACTTCGGCTCGGACGCCAGCGAGGATGTTGACGCCAAGAGCGCCGTCTTCTACGCCGGTACGGAAAGCGCCGTTGTGCGAGTGGTGCAGGACTCAACCGGCACTATCATCCAGCCGTGGAACACGACGACCAATAAGGGGGCGTCCGATCCGGTGACCATTGAGGGCAAGCCTTTGTCGGCGGATTGGAACACGCCATCGCTGCTCACCTATGACGTGGGCAAGCAGGCGGCGTCGATTCTGCGGGCCTACTCGTGGCAGACGGGCGAAAAGCTGTGGGAGACATCGGTGAAGATCATAGATGGCACACCGCAACTTGATGCGTCTGAGCACAATTTCCAGTTTTCGATGACCAAGTATTCCAAGGCCAAGTATCCCGACCGTCCCAAAGCGGCGATACTCGACTGGGCCACCGGCACGCTGCTGCGGACCAGCAATACCGTCGACATGATCGATGCCGGCCAGCGCGTCGTTTACACCTATTCGACGTCGAAGAAGAACGGGGTCGTGCTGCACGCCATCGACAGCCAGGCAGAAGATGCCGCCGAGCTGTGGTCGATCGCGGCGCCGGACGCCAGTACTGGGTCGTACTACCTGGTAGCCAACCGCCTAATTGAGATTACGGACACGGGCAAGCTGTTCATCCTGCAAAAGTAGTGCGTCACAATTGGTTGGACGCCACTACCTTGATCTGGGGGGCGAACTGGTCGAGCAGCATCAGTGCGGCGCTGTGGCCTTCGGTGGTGGAGGCAGCGCACCCGTTTGAAACCACCTTGACGGCCGCTCCCGCGTCCGCCGCCGCCAGCGCCGTCGACAGGACACAGCAGTCGGTGGAAAAGCCTGTCAGCACAAGGTGCGGGGTCGGGCCGATGAGCATGCGCAGCGCCGGGCCCCATTTGCCGAACGTCGGCAGGTCGAGGCTGGCCAGCGGGCTTAGCCCCTTGGCCGCCGGCACCAGGTCGTACATGGGATCGCTGGGGGCACGGTCGGCAAACTCCCAGCGCCGGAAATAGGCCCGCCACGAGCCGACGCGCTGCTTGCCGGGCAGCCAGCGGGTGACGATCACACGCTCACCGAACCGGGGTGCGATGTCGGCGATGACGTCCATCGCCGCGGCGAATCCGGGGACCGCCCACGGTGAGTCTTGCTCCGCGAACACCACCTGCGGATCGACCACCACCAGCCATGGGGCTGTCAACCGTTTGCTGGGCTGCTTGGCAATTTGGCGTCTGCCAATTCCAAGGGTCGCCAGGCCGCGCGCGAGCTGGTCCAGTCGGTTAGTGATCTGCGGCTGCAAGTCGGTACTCATAACCCAATCCTAAGCGGTGGGGAGGAGCTTGACCTGTATCACCAGGTCGAGCCAGCGGTCGAATTTGCGTCCCACCTCTGGCAGAGTGCCAACCGTTGCAAAACCCAAGTGCTCGTGGAAGGCGATGCTGGCGGTATTTTCGGCGTCGACAAGGCAGACCATGGCGTGCACGCCTTGCTCACGGGCGATCGCGATCAGGGCGTCCATCAGTGCGTGGCCGGCGCCCCTGTTGGGGTCGCGCACGTAGACGCTGTGCTCGACCGTGTGGGCATAGCCCGCCTTGGGACGAAACGCGCCGTAGGCCGCATAGCCGATCACCTCGCCGGCGTCCAGGGCGACCAGCACCGGCCAGCCGTGGTCGGTGTGTACGCTCAGCCAGTCCGCACGCTCAGTTTCGCTGACAGGTGCCAGGTCGTAGCTGGCGGTGGTGGCAACGCCCAGGTCGTTGTATAAAGACGTCAGGGCAGGCAGGTCGGCGGGTGTCGCCGGACGGACGATCATGCACCGATTGTAGTGTTGAAACGAACAGATAGAGAAGGAGCCACCATGGCCGAGTTCCAATGGACAAGCGATGATCAGCGGGCTGTCGACACCGCGCGCGTGCTGAGTGCCGACGCCGTGCAGAAAGTTGGCAACGGCCACCCCGGCAGTGCTATCAGCCTGGCGGCGGTCGCCTACCTGCTGTACCAAAAGGTGATGAACACCGACCCGGCCGACGAGCACTGGCTGGGGCGCGATCGCTTCGTGCTGTCCGCCGGCCACGCCTCGGTGCTGCAATACTGCCAGCTGTACCTCGGTGGGCTCGGGCTTGAGCTGGAGGACCTGCAGGCGCTGCGCACATTTGGTTCCAAGACGCCGGGGCACCCGGAGTACGGCCACACCCGGTTCATCGAATGCACCACGGGCCCGCTCGGCGCCGGTGTCAGCAACGCCGTCGGTATGGCGATGGCGGCCCGCCGTCAGCACGGGCTTTACGATCCGGCGGCCGCGCCCGGGCAGTCCATCTTCGATCACAACGTGTTCGTGATCACCGGCGACGGTTGCCTGCAGGAAGGTGTCGCCGCCGAGGCCATCTCGCTGGCCGGCACGCAGCGGCTGGGCAACCTCGTGCTGATCTACGACGACAACCAGATCACCATCGAGGGCGACACCCGCATCGCGTTCACGGACGACATCGTCGCCCGCTTCGCCGCCTGCGGCTGGCACACCCAGCAGGTGTCGTGGCGCCAGGGAAGCGACAAGGCCGCCTACAAGGAGGACGTGGCTGTGTTGTATGACGCCATCCAGGCGGCGCTGGCCGTGCCCGATCAGCCGTCGCTGATCAAGCTCAGCACCATCATCGCCTGGCCGCTGCCCACCATGGCCGGCAGCGAGAAGACGCACGGCAACGCCATTGGTGACGCCGAGATTGGGCGCCTGAAAGCACTGCTCGGATTTGAAGACGCCCCGTTTGCCATCGACGAGGCGTTGGTTGGGCGCGTCCGGGTAAATCTGGCTGCCAAGGGGGCTGCTACCCGCCAGGAGTGGGACGCCAGGGAGGCCGCCTGGCGCGGCGCCAATCCGCAGCAGGCGGGGTTGCTCGACCGGGTGTTGGCCAAGAAGCTGCCGGACGATATGGTCTGGCCCTCCTTCGAGCCGGGGGCCACGAGCACGCGGGCGGCGTCGGGGGCCGTGCTTTCGGCGGTGGCCGACCAGCTGCCGGAGCTATGGGGCGGCTCGGCGGATCTCGCCGGCAGCAACGACACGACTATGAAGGGCCAGCCGAGCTTCCTGCCGGAAGACCGCGTGACACCGGAATGGCCAGGAGGCGAGCACGGGCGCACCTTGCACTTCGGGGTGCGCGAGCACGCCATGGGCGGTGTGCTAAACGGTATCAACCTTGAGGGGCTGACAAGGGCTTATGGTGGCACGTTCTTCGTCTTCAGCGACTACATGCGCCCGCCGGTGCGGTTGGCGGCGCTGATGGATTTGCCTACGGTTTTTGTGTGGACGCACGACTCAATCGGCGTCGGCGAGGACGGGCCGACCCACCAGCCGATCGAACAGCTGGCGGCCTGCCGGGCGATACCGAACCTGTCGGTCGTCCGCCCCATGGACGCCAACGAGGTGGTGGTGGCCTGGCGCGAGGCGCTCACCCGCACCACCGGCCCGACGGCGCTGATACTGACGCGCCAGAACGTGCCTACCGTGGCGCGCGGCAGCGATGGATTGGGGGACGCCGATGGTTTGGCCCGGGGTGCCTATGTGCTGAAGGAGGCGGCCGGTGGCACGCCGCGCGTGATCCTGATCGCCACCGGTTCAGAGGTGTCGGTGGCACTCGGTGCGGCAGAGGCGCTGGAAGCCGAGGGCACGCCCACCCGCGTGGTGTCGATGCCCTGCCAGGAATGGTTTGACGAGCAGCCGGCGCAGTACCGCGACCAGGTTTTACCGGCGGCGGTGGCGGCCCGGGTGAGTGTTGAGGCCGGGGTGGCGATGGGCTGGGCCAAGTATGTTGGCGATGGCGGGGCGATAGTCTCGCTGGACCACTTCGGGGCGTCCGCCTCCGGGCCACTGCTGTTCCAGGAGTACGGTTTCACGCCGGAGCACGTGGCGCAGGTGGCAAGAGATCTGCTGTAGAACCGTCTTTACCATATTGCAACTGTCAATGGCGTCCGCATTGTGTTCCTTTCAACTCTGAGCCAGCGCGCCTGAAGTAGGCTTAATAGTTGCCCGGATTCGGGCAGAGGAGGACGCATGAGCCAAGCTGGTGTTGGCGCGTCCTCACGCGGCCAATCGAGGATGTTCGCCTCGTTGGCGGTGCCAAATTACCGTAAGTTTTTCTTTGGCGCGCTGATCACAAATGTCGGTTCCTGGATGCAGTCGACCGCCCTGGGCTGGCTGGTGCTGACGGTGCTGACGCACGAGTCGCTGTTCCATCTCGGACTGGTCACCGCGCTGCAAACCCTGTTCATACCGATACTGGCGCCATGGGCCGGCACACTCGCCGACCGGCTGCCTAAGCGGCGCATCCTGATGATCACCGTGTCGCTGACCGGCACGAACGCGCTGGCGCTTGCCATCATGGTCAACACGCAGCATGCCACCCTGGCGATCGTCTACTGCCTGGCGTTGATCCAGGGCATCGTGTCTGGCTTCGACATGCCGGCCCGGCAGGCGATGGTGTCAGAGATGGTGGCGGACAAGATGCTGCCGAACGCCGTCGGGCTCAACGGCACCAGCTTCAACAGCGCCCGGCTGATTGGGCCCGGTGTCGCCGGGCTTGTCATGGGCGCTTTCGGCATCGCCCCGGTGCTTTATCTGAACGCCGCAGCCGCCGGCGGGATGCTGTGGGCGATGGCGACCATGAAGCGCGACCAGCTGCACCCGGCGCCGGTCAGGCGCGGCGGCGGCTCGACGGTCGAGGGCCTGCGCTATATCAAGAATCGCAAGGACATCCTGCTGATCATGATCGTGGTGTTCATGGTGGCCACGTTCAGCATGAACTTCCAGATTGTCAATGCGGCCATGGCAGCCAGCGTCTTCCATCGCGGAGCGCAGCAGTACGGGCTGCTCGGCACGCTGTTGGCGATCGGCACGCTGGCCGGCGCCCTGATGGCGGCGCGCAGCGAGCGGCCAAGGTTGCGCACCATCATGGTCGGCCTGTTCGGGCTGGCCGCGTTTTCCATGGCGCTTGCCATGTCGCCGCACTATGTCGCCTACGGCATCCTGCTGATGCCGGTGGGCTATTGCATGCTGGCGATCACGAACACGGCAAATTCGACGGTCCAGCTGTCGACCCCGGCGGTGTTGCGCGGGCGCGTCATGGCCGTGTACATGGCGGTGCTGAACGGTGGCGCCCCCATCGGGGCGTCCTTCATCGGTTGGATTGGGGACGCCCTAAGCCCCGAGTGGGCCATTTTCGCGGGCGCGGCCATCGCCGGGGCGACCGGCCTTGGTGCCCTGATCTACCTGTGGCGGGCCCGGGGCCTGCGGGCGTCCCTCGAGGTATGGCCGCCGCACGTCACGGTGTGGTCGGTTCAGGCGCAGATCGGGTCGTGACCACCCCGTCCGCTTCGCGTCCACCCGTCCTGATATGGGGGGAATATCAGCCCAGATTTGGCAGGACGCCCCCGCAAAGGTGCACGCTTATTCCCATGGCCTCGAACATGGCCGCCTTGGCTAGCAGCGCCTTGTCGGCGGTTTCGGCATCGGGCGCGTAGACCACCGTTATGTGATTGGCCTTGTGGCGGGCCATCAGCTGATCGCGTCCGATGCCGTGCAGCACGGCATTCATTTCTGGCCATTCACGGTTGGTGGCATTGATCCGGCGCTGGGTGTCCTCGGGAGACAACTCGACGCTTGTGCCGCGTCCCAAATCGACGTGCAACGCCCCGTCCATAATGAAAACGCGCGACCACACGATTTCACCCGGCTTTGAAATGCCGGATAGTGTGCCGCCACCCATCGGGAAGTAGTAATACGACTGGCGCATCGAATAAGCCTTGTCATAGCCGCCGAGGTGCGACGCCGGCACGGAGCCAGAGATTTCCAGCAGCCAGACGAATTGATCGCCCAATTGCTCGCCCCAGCGGATGTCGTGCAGCGTGGCGGCCGGGTCTAGCCCCATTGCCGTCCAGACGCGGTTCGTCACCACCAGGTCGACAGCCACGCCCTCATCAACCTCGTTGAAATGGGGCAGTGCCTTGCCCTCGTAGAGCACACGCGAGCCGTCGCGCGACATCACCGGTGGGCGGTCGACGTTGTTGAACAGGCCCTCGGCCAGGTCGGACGCCGGGGTCAAGTCTTTGAGCCCTTGCTGGTACTGGATACCGATGGCATCGGCCCCGAAGTCGTCGGCCATTCGCATGGCGGCGATGTACATTTTGAACTGCTCGTGTAATTGGGCGTTTGTCAAATTGTCCTTCTCGTCGCCGTCATTGTGGACGAGGAAGCGCATCCCCTTGGCGTCTAGCCAGGCCCGCACCGCGTCTGCCTCGGTGTCTGTGACGCGGCGCATCTCGGCGTAAAGAGCCGACTGCGACAGCCGTTCCTTGTAGATGCCAGTCGGGTTTAGGTACTCGTCGTCGAACAGGGCGTTGTACATGCCCATGCAGTATTCGTCGAACACCGCGATGATGGCCTTGTCCACTTTGAGGGACGCCGCCAGCGCCTGGCCGAGCGCCTTCTCTTCGCTGTCCGGCAGTGCCGGCAGGTCGCGGACGTGGGACAGATCATGGACGATGTGCCCGGTGGTCAGCCATTCCTGCAGCTTGTCTGTTGCCCAGTTGTCTGTGAAATCCTCACTCCACAAGGCGGAATAGGGCGTCCCCATCTTTGTCAGGCTGGCGCCGATGCCGAGCAAGCTGACCAGCCCGGGGTAAGCGCCGGCAAAGTTGGCGACCACGAGGATCGGGCCCTGGTGGTCGCGCAGGCCGTGCAATATGTGATGCGAGTACGACCAGACCGCTTCGACGACAGCCAGCGGTGCGTCCGGCGGAATGTTCTTGAACACGTCCATGCCAGCCCGTTGCGAGTCGATGAACCCGTGCCCGAGCGCCTCGTTGACGTCGTGCGCGCGTTTGACATGCCAGCCGGCGGCCTCGACCGCGGCGCCGAACTGCGCCTCGACCTCTTGCTGCTTTGGCCAAGTCTCAAGGTTGGCGCTCAGGCGCAGGTCGCCGTTGGCGACGACGTAGACGGTCTTCGGTTCCGTTTCCGGGCGCATGGTGACGGGTGGGAATTGGTAGCTGACCACAGTGGATGTCTCCTTGCCTTGGTGGCGCACCGCCTCATGACTGGCGACGGCCTTGTCCGCTCATACACCAGCAATCGTAGTAGATATTGTTACCCTCCAAGGGAGGGGAATCAGTTGTTTACGCGGTCGGGTGCGTCATGTCCATCGGGTTGACCCACAGCGCGAACTGCTCCTCCGTTACGTCGCCCGACTCAAGTGCCGCTTCCTTCAGGCTGAGACCCGCCTTGTCGGCGTGCTTCGCTATGGCGGCGGCCTTGTCGTAGCCGATGTGACGGTTGAGGGCGGTCACCTGCATCAGGTTCTTGTCCAGGTTTTCCTTGATGACGTCCAGATTGGCCGTGATACCGCGGGCGCAGTGCTCGTCGAACATACGGGCGGAATCGGCCAGCAGCTGGATCGACTCCAGGCAGCACCAGGTCATCACCGTCTTGAACACGTTGAGCTGGAAGTTGCCCTGGCTGCCGGCGAAACCGACCGTGGCGTCGTTTCCGAACACCTTGGTGGCCACCATCGTCATTGCCTCGGCCTGCGTGGGGTTGACCTTTCCCGGCATGATCGAGCTACCCGGCTCGTTTTCCGGGATGTGCAGCTCGCCGATACCGTTGCGTGGGCCGGAGGCATACCAGCGGATGTCGTTGGCGATCTTCATGCACGCCACCGCCAGCACCCGCAGCGCCGACGACACCTGCACCAGCGGGTCGTGGGCGCTGAGCGCGGCAAACAGATTATCGGCCTGCCGGAAGTCAAGGCCCAATTCGTCCGAGATGTACTTGGCGGTCAGGCGTCCAAAATCAGGGTGCGCGTTCAAGCCGGTACCAACGGCCGTACCACCGATGGCCAGGTCGCGGGCGGCCAGGTCGGCGTGGCGGATGCACTCCAGCGCG
>Ga0123354_10015868_pt1 | contig 11788 bp, 9 predicted proteins | sample TergutLab28metaG_2_FD_97872 | JGI IMG/M metagenome (GOLD analysis project Ga0123354, IMG submission 97872) | Labiotermes labralis P4 segment gut microbial communities from Petit-Saut dam, French Guiana - Lab288 P4 | ecosystem: Host-associated > Arthropoda: Insects > Digestive system > Gut ... | reverse complement strand
GGTCTTGGTGGGGAAACCGGAGGGAAAGAGACCACTGGGGAGACCTAGGCGTAGATGGGTGGATAATATTAGGATGGATCTCCAGGAGGTGGGATGTGGGTATATGGACTGGATTGGGCTGGTACAGGATAGAGACAGGTGACAGATGCTTGTGAGTGCGGTAATGAACCTTTGGGTTCTGTGAAATATGGGAAATTTCTTGACTAGCTGCAAACCAGTTAGCTGCTCAAGAAGGACTCTGCACCGTGGAGTAAGTAAGTATAAAAGTTTGTGTGTAAAGATAAGTGGTTGATATACTAAAATAATGTGTGTGAAACAGAATGTCTGTTAATAAGTAACATGAAAAGAAAAATACATTTCATTTCTACTGATTATTACTTCAAAATTTACATAATACAGTTTTCAAGAACGGTGTTTCATAATTCAGCAGGGTGGTGAAGCAGTAATGCTGTAGATTTTAACTGGTGTGGTGCCCAGTTCGAATCTCTGCTGGGAAACTGTCTATCCTGAGAATTTTCATAATCTTCCACAGTTCCTCTACGCAAATGCTGGCAGAGTGCATTGATTAGGCCATGATAACTTTCTTCCAAATCCTTTTTTGCTTCATCATCACCATCATGCACCATACTGACACAGCCAAATTAGTAAAGTACAAATGTTTCCTTATCTACATTTCCGAGTAATGAGCAGCCACATTACTAATTCTACCCCAAAATTGCTTTCAATTTGCTTATTTTTCTTATGTCTGAACATCCAACAGTTTTGTTATGAGGTTTACTATAATATTAATTCACAATGAAATGAAACAAACTGAAAAAGTACATTTGAAATTTATTGTAAACCCTTTACATAAAATTTCGCGCAAATGCATCTCAGGTAGTTTTAAAGTAAGGTATCTTGATGGGCATGCTGTAACTTTGTGCAATTTGCACAAAAAAACACAAGCTACATGACAAAATGAGCTATCATTGTCAGCACATGGCGATAAGAAGCAGGAGAAGAAAGAGGTGGGGGTGGGGGTTGTGTTGGGTATGCACATTACTCATGGACAGCAGATAACACTACAGTCTTTGGTATCTACAATAAATCTATCATATCTGCCATTATAATTTCATATTACTACAAGCTTCTGCACATTAGTACTTATCTGCCTCAAAGAACTTTACCATTCCAGCAGCTGATTCCATGAGAGGTTTGGCCAGGTAATGTGACTGGAGCAAAATAAAATGGAGAGAGGTAGGTGGCTGTGGTGGCAACACTACACAGAAATAAACAGCTCAGCCAAAATGGGAAGAATTAGCCACCATACAGTACTGAAATACACAGCACATACACACAGGATGAGGACAGCAAACATGGAGGGTATTAAAGTGAAATGCCAACTTGATGCAACTAGATAATTTATTGATGTATTCTTAGCTGGACATGTTTCGTGTACATACGCCCATCATCAGGAGCATTAGATGTTGAGTTGCATCATATGGTTTTCTGCACCGAGTTTTTGGATGGGTGGCAGTCTTGAGAGCCGCTGCGTAGGTTGTGTTTACAGTGCAGATGGTGCCTGATGATGGGCGTATGTACACGAAACATGTGGAGCTAAGAATACATCAATAAATTATCTAGTTGCATCAAGTTGGCATTTCACTTTATTTCATGAGGAAGATCCACGGTCAAACAACCCTCATGGAGGGTATTCTGTGAGTATATGCTTACAACAAACATGAATGAACTCCAAAATCTTATCATGGGATGCACACGCTTCACCATCTTTGTTGACAGATTTTACAAGTTTGTGCTGCCTTCATCATATCATGTCATACTATTTTTACACCCTACTTAGTACAAATATTTATACAGATAATCCCTGACTTATATTGGGGTTCCGAGGACCAGTTTGTAAGGTGATAACATCATTTAGAAATAACTTATACATGTACACTAATAGACCACTAGTACAACAGTATAAGGTCAGCATGCATCAGACATACAAACAGAATAACGCATCATACTACACTGATGAAAACAAAAACAAAGGAACAAGGTACATCAACTCCCTCGCACACAAACACACACTGCATTAACTATTCACGGGACTTACAAAGTGTAACACAGGAGTAAGTGTAAGGGTCAAAAGTTGATGGCCATATGTCAGGAAGCGTCTGTACTTTCCTCTTAAAATACTCTCTTTACAATCTATGCTTGTACTGCAGGCCCTTCTACAACAATATCTCTGCTAAAATTTCAGTACCGATTGGTTATAAAATTGCACTTATATTCCAGTCCAATGAATGACAGCACAAACTGATTCAGTACTTTAATATGGATTTCAGTTTATCCTGTGTCAAAACAAGACTTATCATGTCACTTCATTTTGTTCCTGTGAACCCAGTGCTTCATTTAGTCAGCCTAATATGATTAACTAAAAAAAAAAAATTTTATAAGAAACAGAAAGGAGAAAATGCTGAGTTTATGCTAACATTCAGGAAAATGGTGGACCAATATGACAGAAACTTCAGTGGCACTTGAAGGCTAGAATGCATTAATAATAAAGCTTCTGGGCCTAGCTTAAGGAGGACAGAATGGCAATTCTGGAGATAACTGTAGGTGGTGTAAAATGTAAAGAGATTACTATAGATTAGGCCAGATGGAAGGGCCATGCTGACAGACCAGTGAAAGCTGGCTCAAGATGCAATGGAGTTACAAACCTACAAGGCAAGGAGTTCCAGTGGGATCAAGACCACACAGGAAAGATGATACAGGTATTTACATACATAATCTATGTATACAAGAGACAAAGAATTACTTTTTAAGCTTCAATTTTCACTCCTTCCAAGACAGCTGATAAGTGTGTGAGAATCCTGCTCACCATACAGAATAAATTTTCACTTCAAATTTATGACTATCATATTAAATAATTGAACACAACTGAGAGTTAACACTCAGTAATTCATGCCTAAATTTCTCCCTTAAAATAGATCTGTCTGTTACGACTAGTACAACAGAAATTCAGGAAAGGGGACATTAGATGAACACAATTCAATTTCACTGTACAAGAAAATAGTCTCACCTTGCTGTCAAAATTTGCGAAGTCAGCAAATGCACCTGAACTGTTTGAAAATGGATCATGTTGTTGTGCAGCTGGTGTTGGAGTTGTTCCAACTCTACCTTCAAATGGATCAGCAGCAAATGGATCTACTTGAGTACCTGGATTGCTGAATGGATCTCTACTGGCACCAGCTCCACTCATTGCTGTAGGATCAGGACTAGGTGTTGGAGGAAGTGGGGCTGCTCGCATTGTTGGCTGTTGAAGGGGGCGTGGAGGTGCAGGACGTGGGGGAGGTTGTTTGCTTTTTTTCGGAGGTAATGCTGGACTAGGACTTTCAGGGCGAGGTGGAGGTCCATTGCTTGCAGGTTGAAGGGTGGCAAATGGATCACACCCAAATGGGTCTTTGCCTGACACCTGGAATAAAAATAAATTCAAAATTACCACACAAATGAATCATTAAGATCCTTAAGCCACAAAAATATACTACATTATGAACTATAAATTAAACACATCTGTATAAAACGTACACACACATGCACGACACACACACACAAACTTACATCAACAGGTGTTTTCGAAGCAGACCGCTCTGCTCCTGCATCACCAAAAGGATCGAAAGGATCATTCTTGGCTGTAACAAATCAAATGAAAGAGCAATACAAACTTTGTGACAGGAAAACAAAAGACAAAGTACTTCTATCAACTGCAGTATGAGCCACTAAAATTCCTTACATTACTTTCAATGTAAAGTCCATTCTTATCTCCATCTGATCACTCTGATAATTCCCCTGACACTTCTTTCAGTCTCCACTATCCAGCATACACCATCTCCAATACATTATGAGGGGGTGCTGATAAGTCCTTAGCCCGACCAGGAAGGAAACAAGCTACAGCGAACAAACTTGGGATTTATTCAACATACTCCCCACAAAGCTCAAGGAACTTCTTAGCCCATTACTCTAACTTTTGCAAGCCACTCAAAAAAAAATTCAGAAGGCTCTCCGTCCAACCAGGTCTCTGCAGCAGCAATGACCTCCATGTCGGACGAAAAATGGCGACCTTTGAACTGTTTTTTCAATCCAGGGAACAGGTGGTAGTCCCATGGGGCCAGATCTGGAGAAGAGGGTGGGTGATCAAGATACTGGAAGCCCAGGTAGGCCACTTTCTTCTGGTTTCCAAGTGCCCAGTGAGCAAAGGCATTGTCCTGCAAGGACAAGACACCTTTTGTGACCTTCCCTCAGTGTTTTTCCTTCAAAATGTCCTTCAATTGCAACAGCAGAGATGAGTAATACTCCGCATTGATAGTTGGGCCCTTTGGAAGATAATCAATGAGGAGGATACCGTCTTGATCCCAAAAAATCGAGGCGAGAACTTTTCCAGTGGATTTTTGCACTCAAAATTTTTTGGGGTGGGGTGAGCTGCTATGCCGCCACTCCATTGATAGTTGCTTTGTCTCCGGATCATAGTGATATAACCAGGTTTCATCCATGGTCACCAATCGCGACAGGAAATCACTTGGATCACGCCAAAAAAATTCCAAAATTTGCTCAGACAACTGACACCACTGACGTTTTTGATCTGCATTCAGGCATTTTGGGATCCACTTCATGGAGAGCTTCCACACATCCAAATCTTCATGAATGATGGACCCAACCCGCTCATGTGAGATGCCCAGTTGCTCAGCTATTGATTTAGCTGAAATCCGGTGGTATTCCAAGATTAGCTTGTGAATTTGATCAATAATCTCCAGGGTGGTTGTTATTCAGGATGAGGTACATCACAGGCAGAAAAATCACCATGTTTAAACTGGGCCACCCAGTTTTTGATGGTGGTATACAATGGTGCATTTTCCCCTAATGTTTCTGTCAGAATGGCGTGAATTTCCTTCGGCGCCTTGCCTTGCAGGAAAAAACTTGATGACAGCTTGCGTCTCCATGTTGGTGAAATTGCGCACATTGCCTGACATGCTTCCTTTCAGCCTCTGTAGCAAGAAAAGACTTGTAATTCGGCACATGGACGGACCCTTCTTTCCAATGACACTATCGATTCTGTCCTACAACATCGGGAATTAGGTCGGGCTAAGGACTTACCAGCACCCTCTTGTAATGTAATCATAGCTCATACCTTAATTTATTCATATCTAATAAATACAATTTTTACATAATTTATGTTCCATTCCCTGAAGACTGCTAACATTATGATGCACGATGTATGTTCATAAAAATTCGCAACAGCTTCTGCGGATGGGATAAAAACACTTCATACAAATTAACACCCATCATCATTTTTCCCTGCCCGTCTATTATACATCTGATATGTATTAAATAAAACTAATGCATAATTGTAGCAGCAACAATAATTTAAGCTACTAATTATTCCATATAACAACTTGTTATTTCATATAATAATGTCCCCACCAAATGTATAATGAATGCTGATGTAAAGTCAGAATACTGAATCAGAACCCAGAAAGGGTTAAACTTTAAAGCCAATTTGGAAGTGAATGAAAAATGTTTAAACACATTTAATTACCACTTGTAGCAGTCGCACCAAATGAACTGAAGGGATCTGCTGTAAAAGTGTCCTGAAAGGATAACCAAACAATTTACATTAATAATGTTACAAATAAATTACAATAGGCAAAACAAAAATTAGCACCAGGTATCTCATTGCTAATGGCTATAAACTCTGTAGGATTATTTAAAAATATCTGGTCTTCAAGGTATATCATTGTTTGATAAATGTCAGGGTGAAAGGATTAAGTGGTGACAAAACATCTGGCACTCTTACATTCAAGAAAAGAAAAGAAGAAAAAAAAAACCTGTACTTACAGAAGACTTAGATGAAAAGGCAGCACTGAATGGATCATTTGAGCTAAATGGATCTGCAACAGGTTGGTTTGTTTTTGTACTCTTAAATGGATCTGAAACAAGCACATGGCATACTATAACCATACACAGACACAAAATTATACAATGCACAAAAAAAAAATCACAAGATTCAATCAGTATTTCCAATAGCATCTCACCATCCTTAAACATATCCTCGCCACTGAAGTCTGCGCTGCCACCACCACCTGCTGGTCCATTGAAGCCACTAAATGGGTCCTTTGCATTGCCTATGAAACCCTTATTCTGAAAACAACAGTTTTAATGTATACTGTAAAGTTAGCTGCATCCAGAAATTTCTTAAGAGCCAATGAAGCCGATATACTACATCAGCACTGTTCCAAGAGTAGTCACGTAATGTTGTGTTTATAATGCAACATACAATGTACTGACCAAACACTTTTTCCAGTCTGGATGTCAACTGAATTTAAAGTACACAAAAATCTTGTTAGGTTACTTAAAATTTGTGCATATGAAATGTATAAGGTAAAACAAGGGAGCACCTCATATAGCTTGTTTTAAATTTGCTTTAACATGTCAGAAAAAAAAAAATCTTAAACATATGACTGAAGGGCTGAAATTGAATAGCCTATGTCAGTTATTTGTATATGCTGGTGATGTAAATACAATGGACAGCACACCACAAAGACCTATACAGACCTACGACTTAGTCTGTGCGACCACTAGGATTGGCTCCTTTCAGGTAATACAAAAGTAAATAATTGCAAAAACAATTACATCATTTACACTTTGTACTAACTGACTGCCTAAAAGAGGACATCCTTTGGTCAAAACATGTAGCCTTTTAATGACTGAAAATTCAATTCTACGTACAGTAAAGATGTAGGTGGATAACTAATTTTAAGGAAGAATTTTTTGATTTAAAATATTTCTGGTTGGGTTTGAAGGCTCGAGAGATATGCTGTCCTTGGACTGTCATGTACTGTATAACATGTCAGCAGAAAGTGACAACAATGTGTGGATGTTTTAAATTCAGTAACTGTAATAGAGTTTGATTTTATTATTGAGCACATGCAGTACTCTTCAAGTGATAAATTTTTAATCAAAATACTTACTTTATTTACTGCTTGAAATGATGTGCAGCCTGCCATGAATTTTAAAATTATCAGTTTGACACATGCACTACTTGCAACCCCTGACCTACACATGAGAGGTGGTTCCCATCAAGTTAAGACAATGCTCTCATCTTCCCTTTGGGGTAATGCACAAAGTTTCAGCACATACAGGGACTGTTCACAAAGTCTAAATTGTTTCCCAGAAGGATAAATTGGAAAAAGGGCTCAAAACCTTTGATGGCCATTCTGATCTCCAGAATTTAACTCCAGTATTTACACCTACACGAATACGTGAAGTGAATAAAGGCAGTAAAATTAGTGACAGATCATCTGAAGTGAAGAATCACAGATACAACTGAAACTCCAGACCTTCAGTCAGGTGTGGCAAAAACTGGAACCAGTGTACACATTCAAAGCAATTAATAGGGCTGATATTGAAATCTGCTAATGGAGATAAACTCTACTATTTCCTACTTTTGTTTCATTCTGTTACAGAATTAAAAAGCCTCAAAACTGCACCACAAATATTCACTACATATGATAGTACACATGCACATGGGTCCATACACATCTTGATATTTATTTGTTTTAGAGAGCAGACAAAGACAATTAAAGGGTCTGGACTTCACAACAACAAACAGTTCCTGAAACCATTTTATTCAATAAATCACACACACCATTTTTATTTGTTACTCTTGTTCCTATCTACTCTATGCTGGTTTGCTCGAGTGCATGTGTGCATGCGTTTGTAATTTGGGCAACTATTTTGTATGATCCTGTTTTGTTAAACATTTATAATATTCAGAATTTTACTTTAATGAAGATGATTACATATGTGTATCAGTAAGTTTGTTTCTGTAACATAAAATCAGTATTACAACAAAAAGAAATATAATATATGGATAATTGTTACACTACGTCAGCAATGTGTTACAGAGGCCATATTACAAGAAGAGATCATACTCCATGACTTCTTGATGCTGATACTAAACACAGGTGGATATCAAATTCAAGCTCTGGCCACATATATGTGTAAGGAAGACACATCTGGTTCCCACTGCATATGTAAGTACAGTGTGTCCACCAGTAAAGCTAAAAACAAATGTCACTCCCTGGCTACCAGCAGGAAATGCATGACTCACCACGAAGTTTCACAAGTTTCCTATACACATAACAATGCTGAAAATGCCGTCCCTGCATGCTCTCTCTCTCTCTCTTTCTCCACTTAAATAGGCTGCAACTTAAACAAATCAATTGTTACTGAGAAACTATAAAAAAAAAAATCTCCTGGAAATTTTTTTTTGATTCATCTTCCTTGTGGGAGTTTTACACTTAATGTTTCTGCATAAAATATGGTCAAATACTTTAAAGGTGTTTTAAAGTTGTCCATTCCATGCATTTTTAGACAAGTGTATTCAATTTATTGTGCCATCTTCAAAGGGAACAATATGCCAGGCTTAGAACCAACTTTAAAAAAAATGATACTCAACAAGCAAAGATGATTAACAACTTTGAAAGTGCCAAGCAGAAATTACTTCAAATCAATGCAGTGATTTGGTTCAATCAGTTCATCACTTGTAAATGGTTTTAAACCTGGTATATTGTGTTCCTTGCAGAGGGTACACTTCTACCAAAACATGTCAGGCCTTTGTCTTTGATATTCATATGTATTTAATACTGTGCACTTGGTTCATACAATAAACTAAATACACTGACATAAAAAATGCACAGAATGGACAACTTTAACATAAATGATGCTGTACAAGCAAAGATGATTAACACCTTCAAAACTGCCAAGCACAATTTACTTTACACCAACGCAATGATTTAATCCAATAAGGCTTATCACTGGCAATTGGCTTAAACCTGGTATATTGCGCTCCCTGCAGAAGGTACACTTGCACTGACATATGTTGAAGCTACATCTTTAATATTCGTATTTAATACTATGCACCATAAGCCAATTTCTGTAACATGAAGAGGAACTTCATGGATGGAAATGTAGTTTAACATAATTCCAGTACTCAATATTTTGGGGACAGACATATCCATGAAATACTTTGCTGGGGGTGGGGAGTCAGACCGCCAAATGAAATGAGACTTCGGTCCTTCATTGGCTGCAAAATGCTGTCTCAGAAATGCATCCTGCTAGCTTTTTAATGTGGTTGCAATGCATACACTATAAGAGTTGTTTTCTATGGTTGCAGTTTAACCAGCTTCCTCAGTTTGGATACTGAAGTTTTTCAAGATGCCACTCTCTTATGTAGGACTTCTCAGTGATTTTGGTGGCATGTCTTTTAAGACAATCTCTACTTCACCTAGTTTTTCTCTGATAAGCACAGTGCACTTTTCAGCAGGTTTCTTGCCCTGCAGTGACCCAACAGATTTGAGTCTAATAGTAGACTTATGGGTGCTTGTTGCACTTGGAACCATGAACCCCAGAAATTTAGAATAAAATTTCCCCTAACACTATGAAGGAGAGGGGACTGCAGTAGCACAGTGGTTAAGGTGCTGTGCTACAAATCGGAAGGTCGCTGGTTCGATCCAAGGTAGTGTCAGTGAATTTTTCGTTGACATAAAAATTCTTCCGATCGCACTATGGCCCTGGGGTCGACTCAGCCTCTAACTGAAATGAGTACCAGGAGTATTTCCTGGGGGTAAAGGCGGCCGGTGCGTAAGGCTGACAACCTACCACCATCCTGTGCTGCTGTTATGAAATCTGGGAGCCTTAAATTCCTGGAACCCTCTGGGCCTGTCCAGGCCTGTAATGGGACTGCTTTACCTTTACTATGAAGGAGAACCACATTTCACATACCATACAATTCATACATAAGACACACCCTTAAGAGTTTTTAAAACATCCACGTTTAATACAACCCAGCCAGACACAGCTAGAACAGGCCATGAAGGCTCAGAGGGGTAGCAGAGGTACAGCTCTACTCTTTCCTTAACCTCAGTGCTACATGGGGATGGGTGGCCAATGCCATGGCCCAGCCACCTTAACCCTGGGAAAGTGACCTGGTACCCTTTGTACATGAGGCTGGGTGGGGCCCAGAGCCAGTCTGAATGAGTGGCCAAAATCTCACAGCCACCAGGATTCAATCCACGGACCATTTAGCCTGTAGCAAGTAGCTTTATCAACTAAGGTATCAGCTGCACTGTAGTATAAATAATTACAGCAACAACTGCTGTTAGCAATACATAACACAACCAGTACCTACAATGACGTTACATTGATTTGCCTGAATATGCTAATAAATTCAGTGGTAACTGCTGTTAGCAACTGGCACCGAATCATGGTGACATCACTGGAAGGTAGGGAATGACAAATGCATTCAAATTCATTGCTGGATGCACTGTAGATGTGTCCAGAGCTGTTCTTGACATAACCAGGTTGGGAAAAATCCAATACTACTAGTATAAAACAAATTCTGGCAGATCAGTCAGTATCTCATCCTTTACTTGACTGAGATCCCTGAATTTTGTAAATTAACTTAATTATTACCAGTCATTTCATGGCAATTCATATAAAATTGAACATTTTATTGTTCCTGAATTACAACTAATTATGATACACTTAAGCTGAACACTGTCCACAGATGTTTCAGTATGTGGCTCATTCCTGTGTTCAGTTGACAGGTTTGTCATTACCATCACACATATTTGTACTGCTGACACTGGAATCAAATCCAGAATGAATCAAATAGTAAAACAGTAACAAAAGTCAACTCACATTCTGATGTGCATGGGAACCAGTCATACAGTGTTACCATAGTGTTTCTATTTAACTTACATGTTCCACATGAATTTCACCATTAACCATTGCTGTCCTGGCATACTCAGGATCCCGGAACTCTGGTTTTATATTGAGAGATGTGTCACTGATTACAGATGCATCACCTGAAGAAACGGCAGTATCATACACGGCAACTGCATCTTTCATCTGGCGATGCTGCTCTTGTAAGTGAGTAATTTTTGCTTTTGCCTACATAAATGAAACGACAGGTTTAACAGATACTACTCCATACAGATTTGACATTCTCATGGCAATGAATATTATGATGGTGTCTTCTGGGACGTATTGCCATGCAGTCTGGTAGAAGGTTACCAATATTGCGGACAGAAGCGAAAGAAGTGCCATACAGATGGAGACAGTAATCATTTATCAGACTACATAGTGTCACATCACAAATAACAAATTCTTAAATATTAATCCAATTTATCTTCGTTACAAGTTTGTTACAGTATTCACTTAAGGCAAAGAAAACTTTCATATCCTAAGGCAGAAAATCTGTTACATCACACAAGAACACATCAGGGCCAGTGACAGAAACAAAAAATGTGAAAACAAAACTCATCAAATACATGAAAAAAGTAAGAAAAGTATACCAACAAACGTTCATGCAACAAAACCTTACATATCACTAAGTAAATTCTTGGTATTCAAGGGTATAAAAACAGCTTTGACAAATGTAACCGCTTATTTTCCCACATGGAGGTTTAGCTGTATTTGGTCTCATTTCTCACTCACATCTATACTTTTTATCCTTGCAGGTTTTTAAAAAAATTAACCACAAGCATTTACCAAACAGAAGCACACAGTCTTACCTATCATACATACTATGTTTTACACTACAGTTTGTTTACTATTTTTTACATTAAATGTAATGATGATGATGATGATGATGATAATGACTGTAACACATCACAGACCTTGCCATGTTTACTGCAGCGGGAACCCATACTGTTGTCCAGAAGCACGTTACCCATCTTTCTCC
>Ga0123354_10015865_pt1 | contig 11789 bp, 9 predicted proteins | sample TergutLab28metaG_2_FD_97872 | JGI IMG/M metagenome (GOLD analysis project Ga0123354, IMG submission 97872) | Labiotermes labralis P4 segment gut microbial communities from Petit-Saut dam, French Guiana - Lab288 P4 | ecosystem: Host-associated > Arthropoda: Insects > Digestive system > Gut ... | reverse complement strand
TAATATTCACTAAATAAAACTAAAAACAAAAGAAATTTACAAAAGAAGAACAGCAAAAGAGGTGTCATCGAAACTGATTTTTTCTTCGCGTTTTGAAAAATAGTAGTTTTCTGCCGGACACTAATTATCAATATTTTCAAAGGTGTCGCCAAGTTGCGCCGAGTTGCTTCCGTAAGGTATGTCAAAAGGTAATTTTTTAACATTCGAAGAAAATATTATGATAAAAGATTATTCATTTAAAACTTTGGTGAAAAACACAGAATTTCAGAGTATAAAAATCGCAAATAGTTAGTATATAAATAATTATGATTTTCTTTGCAGCATATAGTTGAACAATTACAGTAACTATACAGATTTTATTCACTAAAAAAACAATTACAATTATGGAAAGTAACAACAGAGTGGTAAAAGACATTGACGAAAAAGCGCTATTAAATTCTATTTACGAGAGAGATTGGGGAAATCTTCCCAACAAACTTACTACACAGAGTAAACAAAATGCTACAAATGAAGAATCTGTGCAGGTTGCATCTGTTGAAGCAACTGTAACAAGTGAACAGAGTACACAATCCGATAGCAAGCGGATAGGCAATAAACAAAGAAAAACCTCTTTAGAAGAATTCAAAAAACAATTTATGACATCACCGAAGATTGACGACCGAAAGCCTGTTTTTGTCAGTCTTGTTACTCGTGATAGTTTAGACAGGGTTGCTCGTCTTTTCGGCGAACGAGGTTTGAGTGTTTCGGGATTGGTTGAAAATCTTTCACGAAACTTCCTTGAAACCTATAAGGACGAGATTGAGCAATGGAGAAAGATGTAAACAGAGTATAATCAGTATAATGTATAAACTGTATGTACTCAATCTGTTACTTTGGCATCGAAGATGTTCATGTTCGTTGGAACATGGCAAGTTGTGTCTTGGGACACCCGAAACCTTTCGGGCATCCCAAGACCACTTGCCCTTGACAGGGAAAAAACACCTCCAAAGTCGGTACTTTCAGTTCAAATCTAAATGGTAAATAGTAAATGTTAATTGGTAAATAAAATGATATGGCAACAGAAAAAAATTGCAACAAAGGTGGTCGTCCGCCAAAAACAGACCCGTGCCGGCATCGGTATTCCATCAAATTGCAACAAATCAAAAAATTGAGGAATTGACGAGGGAGTTTGAGGAAAAATATTTGAAAACAGAATAAGCCAACAAAAATTTTTTCTTATTATTATCCAAAATTATTTCCTATATTTGTGCCCGCATTATAATGTCAAAGTTATATGAACCGAATAAAAGAAGTCCTAAATGAAAGGGGAATAAAACAAACTTGGTTGGCAGAGAAACTGGGTAAAAGTTTTAAAATAGTCAATGCTTATGCCTGTAATCGACAACAGCCGCCATTAGATACATTATATCAGATAGCGGAAATATTGCAGGTAAGTGTAAAGGATTTATTGGTTGATGATAAGATAAAATAAGCGATAATGGCAATAAAGAAATCTGAAATATACAGTTCATTATGGGCGAGTTGTGATGAATTGCGAGGTGGGATGGACTCCTCGCAATACAAGGATTATATCCTTACGCTGCTTTTTGTGAAATATGTAAGTGATAAGTTTAAAGGTGAAAAATATGCGGAAATTGAAATCCCTGAAGGGGGCAGTTTTGACGATATTATCGCACTAAAAGGCAATAAAAATATCGGTGAAGGCATTGACAAGGTGATTGCAAAACTTGCCGATGAAAATCACTTAAAAGGTGTTATTGACAACGCTCATTTTAATGATGAAGCAAAAATAGGCAAAGGGCAGGAAATGGTAGATAAACTTACTAAAATTGTCTCCATTTTTCAACGTCCAGAACTTGATTTTAAAAACAACCGTGCCGGCGGAGATGATATTTTAGGCGATGCATACGAGTACCTGATGCGCAATTTTGCCACCGAAAGTGGAAAAAGCAAAGGACAATTTTATACCCCTGCCGAAGTGTCGCGCGTGCTGGCAAAAATTATTGATATTGACAAGGCAACCGCAATCAAATATCCAACCGCCTACGACCCTGCATGTGGTAGCGGCTCCCTGTTAATCAAAGTATCCGATGAAGTCCCTTGCCAAATTTCTATTTACGGACAAGAAAAAGAAATCACCACCGCAGGGCTTGCAAAAATGAATTTTGTGTTGCACAACCGCGCCGATGGCGATATAGAAGCCGACAATACTTTGCTGCTCCGCGATATTTTGATAAAAAAGACGCTACTGAACTTAGACGCTTTGATTACGTAGTGGCAAATCCTCCTTTTTCTCTCAAAAACTGGTCGAATGGACTTGCCGGACACGAGTACGGACGTTTTGTCGGTTATGATGCAATGCCGCCTGAAAAGAACGGCGATTATGCTTGGCTTTTGCATATCATCAAGTCGATGAAAAACAGCGGCAAGGCGGCAGTAATTTTACCTCACGGCGTACTGTTTCGAGGCAATGCCGAAGCTGCTATTCGTAAAAACATCATTGATAAAGGCTATATTAAAGGTATTATCGGTTTGCCTTCCAACCTTTTTTACGGCACAGGTATTCCTGCCTGCATTATCGTGCTTGACAAATCGGGCGCCGATGCACGAAGAGGCATTTTTATGATTGATGCAAGTCGCGACTTTGTAAAAGATGGTAATAAAAACCGCCTGCGCGAACGTGATATTTACAAAATTGTTACTACTTTCAACGGTGCTATTGAGGAAACCGGCTATTCCCGAATAGTAACAATTGATGAAATTAAAAACAAAAACGATTACAATCTCAATATTCCCCGTTACATTGACGGTGGCGTAAAGGAAGATTTGCAAGATATTACCGCCCACTTGCAAGGTGGAATTCCTGCCTCTGATGTTGATGACCTTTCGCGCTATTGGGGCGAATTTGTGGGATTGAAAGACAAGCTTTTTGCTCCGCTCCGAAAAGGTTATTACAAACTGAACGTAGAAAAAGGCATTGTACGCGATACCATTTACAACGACGATGCTTTTGAAAACTACGGCAAAAAAGTAGCACAGGCTTATGAAAAATGGCAAAAAACAGCCGATAAACAATTATTTAACCTCAATAACGAAACAGTTCCCAAAGCATTAATTGTAGAAATCGCCGAAAAAATAGTTGCCGAATTTGAAGATGTGAAGCTCATTGACAAATACGATGTTTACGAAGTTTTGCTTGCCTATTGGCAAACAGTGATGGCTGATGATGTTTACCTTGTGAAAAATGATGGTTATGAGGTAGGCAGTGAACTTGAAATTTTTTACCGCGAAAACCGTAAAAAAGATGGCTCAATAAGCAAACAAGAAAATGGGTGGGATGGAAAAATTCTCTCTAAAGAACTGATTATTACAGCATTTTTTGCTGAAGAAAAACTTGCTGTTGATGAGGCGCAAAGGTTTATTGATGAAATGCAAAGCCGTTTGGATGAATTAATGGAACAGGAAAGTGAAGGAGACGCTCCCGATGATACAAACGTCATTGCGGCGAAAGCCGCAATCTCCTTGAAAAAGGAAATTTCCGAAAAAACAAAAATCGTAAAAGCCCTTGTACAGCAATTAGATGACAAGGCAAAATCAAAATATGCCGAACTAATGCTACCGCAAGTTCAGGACTTACTCATTAACCGGAAGTGGCATACTTCAATTTACGAAGGCATTTACGCACTCTACAAAACCGTAAGCCAGCGAATTACAGAACGTATTGTGGAAATTGCCGAACGCTACGAACAAACTTTGCCTGAAATAAATAAGGAAGTGGCTCGTTTAGAAAAGAAAGTGCAGCAGCATTTAGTATCAATGGGATTTAAGTCAATTACAAATTGAAATGTTAATAAAAGATTATGAACGAAAAGGAATTTAAAACCATCATAGCAGATATTCAAGCTTCGCCAAGAGAATGTGAGTGGGTTGAATTTAAGGAGAACAATGCAAATCCAGAAGAAATCGGAGAATACATTTCCGCTTTGGCAAACGGCTCTGCCTATACGGGACAATCAAAAGGATATCTTGTTTTTGGAATGAGTGATAAAACTCATGCTATTGTTGGAACAACTTTCAATCCGAAACATGAAAAAATAGGAAATGAGGAAATTGAAAACTGGATTGCCACTCAACTATCACCCCGTATTGATTTTATGATTCACGAAACAACAATTAATGAAAAACGCATTGTGTTGTTTATCATAGATTCGGCAGGAAATATGCCTGTAAAATTTAAAGGTACAGCATGGATTAGAGTTGGTTCATACAAGAAAAAACTTGCCGACCACCCTGAACGCGAACGTAAAATCTGGCAAAATACACATAATAGTACATTTGAAAACAGACTTGCCCTCACAGGAATTTCCGCAGACGACGTGTTGACGGTAATTGACTATCCTTCCGTTTTTCGATTATTGAAAACTCCTTTGTCTGAAAACAAAGCGGGTATTTTAGAGAAATTGGCAGAAGAAAAAATAATCAATAAAAGGGGAGCAAGTTACGATGTAACCAATCTTGGCGCTATTCTTTTTGCTTCTGATTTGAAGTATTTCAGTATGCTTTCAAGAAAAGCAGTAAGAGTAATTTTCTACAAAGACAACAGTCGTATTCACGCTATAAAGGAACAGCCATGGACAAATGGTTATGCCATTATTTTTGAAAATCTGGTAGATTATGTGAATTCAAATTTAGCTGTAAATGAGCAAATTGGAAAAGCATTAAGGGTTGATACACCCATGTATCCTCCCATCGCTATTCGTGAATTTGTAGCAAACGCCCTTATTCATCAAGATTTTTACATGAGTGGAACTTCGCCTATGATTGAAATTTTTCGCACTCGAATAGAGATTACCAATCCGGGTATGCCGCTAATTGACACACTCCGTTTTATTGACCATAGTCCGCGAAGCCGTAATGAACAGCTTGCCTCAATGATGCGAAGAATGGATTTTTGTGAAGAGCGCGGTAGCGGGGTTGACCGAGCCATAGGACAGTGCGAATTGTATCAACTCCCGGCTCCTGACTTTACGAAAGATATTGATTATACTCGTGTTACCATGTTTGCTCCTAAAACAATGCGGCAAATGAACAGAGACGATAAAATTAGGGCTTGTTATCAACACTGTTGCTTGCAGTATGTTATAGGTGAAAAAATGACCAATGAAACATTGCGAAAGCGTTTGGATATTTCGCAGGAAAACTATTCGACAGCCTCTCGCATTATTGCAGATACAATAAGTGAAGGACTTATAAAATTGGATGACAGTTCTCGTTCAAGAAAATATGCACAGTACATTCCGGTATGGTATAAGGATAATCTTATGTGACTGCAGAGTGACTGAACGCAATTTTTTATTTGTAAAACATTGATTATCAAATGGATTTTATATGATGGTTATGTGATTAAGCAAAAAAGGAGATATGAAGAATATAAAAAGGTTTTTAAAAGGCAATTTTTCACAAGGGAAAATCTTATATGTTGCTCATGTGACTGAGCGTGATATTTTATTTGTAAAGCATTGATTATCAAATATATTTTATATGATGCTTATGTGACTGGACGAAAAAAGAAGGTATGGCTATAGAAAAAGGATATAAGCAAACGGAAATCGGCGTTATCCCGGATTGTTGGGAAGTCAAGAAATTTGGGGACACTCTATCTGTAAAATATGGGAAAAGTCAAGCAGAAATTATAGATGACAGTGGTAATTTTCCAATTTTAGGGACAGGCGGAATTGTTGGTTTTACGAATCATTTTTTATATGGCAAACCTTCAATAATAATTGGAAGAAAAGGTAGTATTGATAAACCGCAGTATATTGACAAACCGTTTTGGACAATAGATACAGCATTTTATACGAAAGTCAAAAATGAATATGATGTAAAATTTTTGTATTACAAATTTTGTTGCATTGATTGGTATTCTTATAATGAAGCGTCAGGAGTTCCTAGTTTAAATGCACCAACATTGGAAAAAATTCCATTTGCAATTCCTCAAAACAAAGCCGAGCAAACTGCCATAGCCACCGTCCTCTCCGATATGGACGAGTATATTTCAAGTTTGGAACGACTCATTGCCAAGAAAAAAGCCATAAAACAAGGGACAATGCAAAATCTGCTCACAGGTAAAATACGATTGAAAGGGTTTAAAGGGGAGTGGAAAGAAAAGAAGTTGGAGGAAATGGCAGATGTGATCGGAGGGGGAACTCCGAGTACATTAAATCTTTTGTTTTGGAATGGTTCTATTAATTGGTTTACTCCAACAGAGATAGGAAAAAGTAAGTTTATTTCTGAAAGTGAAAGAAAAATAACAAATGAAGGACTTCAAGGTTCTTCTGCGAAAATGCTGCCTGCAGGGACTATTCTTTTGACAAGTCGAGCAACAATTGGTGATGTAAGTATTTTGAAAAATACAGGTTGCACAAATCAAGGTTTTCAATCACTAATTGTAAAAAAAGATGTTTCTAATGAGTATTTATATTATAAATTGTTGACAATCAAAAATATAATAATGTCTTTAGCAAGCGGAAGTACTTTTTTAGAAATTACACCAAATAAATTACGCCAAATAAAAATATTTATCCCTACCCTTACCGAACAAACCGCCATTGCCACAATCCTTTCCGATATGGACACAGAAATTGAGACGCTACAATCGAAATTGAACAAGGCAAAATTGGTAAAACAAGGAGCAATGCAGGGGTTGCTGACAGGAAAAATACGATTAATCGGCAATAATTCAACAGCAATAACAATAGAATTAAAACCAAAGAAAACAGGACATAATGACCAAATCAACGAAGCGGTTGTTATCAGTTTTCTTGTTTATAAATTTGGAACAACACAATATCCATTAGCCCGATTTAGATATACAAAATATGCCTATTTATTGCATAGACAAGCAGAACACGAAGCCAAAGGATTTCTTAAACACGCCGGTGGTCCTTATAAACCCGAAAATAGATATAAAGGGGGAGAAAGCATTGCTATAAAGAATAAATATATTTCAAAAGTGAAAAATCCCAAAAGTGGCAAGGACGCTTTCATAGTTAGTGAAAATATAGAAAAAGCATTATCGTATTTTTGTGAATGGTATGGAACAAATATACAAGAATGGATAGAACAGTTTCGTTATTACAAAAACGAATATTTGGAAGTATTGACAACAGTTGATGAATCAATATGCGATTTACAAGGACAAAACAAAACAATTACAGTTGGCAGTATTAAAGAATACATTGGCTCTATTCCGCAATGGAAAGAAAAATTAAGCAAGCCTTATTTTAATGATTTAAACATTCAAAAGGCTATTTATGAGAGTTATAAATTATTTGAAGGTAAATGATTATGAACACTCCAATCGGCGAAAGCGAAAGAGCATTACAAAACAGAGTTATCGAGTTTTTTAAGCAGAAACTCGACTATGTTTACCTTGGCAATTTGCAGGACAAAGCAAACACAAACATTATGCCTGAGCTGCTTAAAAGCTTCCTCACCGGCAAAATGGAATACAGCGAATATCTTGCCGGTAAAGCCATTGAGAAATTAAGCGAAACTGCTGCTGCCTGCCCTAACGCCGATAAGCTTTATGACGCTAACAAAAAAGTCTATTCCCTTCTCAAATACGGTATTAAAGTAAATGACGAAAACGGAGTTCCGAAAACCATTTTTCCTATAAACTGGGAAGCCCCCGAAGAAAACCGGTTTGCCATAGCTGAAGAAGTTACCGTTTTGCACAATTGCGAAAAACGCCCCGATTTGGTTGTTTTTGTAAACGGTATTGCCTTGTCGGTTATCGAACTCAAAAAAAGTACGATTTCAGTCAGCAACGGAATTCGTCAAAACCTTACCAATCAAAGGGAAGGATTCATTTTCCCATTCTTTACCACCGTGCAAATCGTAGCGGCAGGTAACGACAGCGAAGGTCTTCGCTACGGTGTAATTAACACCGACGAAAAGTATTATTTAGAATGGAAAAACTATGACAAAACTTCCAACGTCAAAGCAAAGGAAATCAACAATGTTTGCACGCTGATAGAAAACAATAAATTGGAATGGCAGACATACGGCATTTACGAAAAAACACGCTTTTTGGATATTATCCACAACTTCGTTATTTTTGATAAAGGAATAAAAAAGATTTGCCGTCATAATCAATATTTCGGCATATTGGAGGCGCAACAAAAAATCGCAAAGCGCGAGGGCGGCATTATCTGGCATACGCAGGGCAGCGGAAAATCGCTCACTATGGTGTGGCTGTCAAAATGGATTTTATCGCGCTATCCCAACGCTCGTGTACTGATTATTACCGACCGAGACGAACTCGACGAGCAAATAGAAAAAACATACGGAGGAGTTGACGAAAAGATTTACCGAACAACATCGTGCAAAGATTTAATTGAGAAACTCGGAGCTCACGATGAGAGACTTATTTGCTCTTTGGTACACAAGTTTGGTCACAGGAATACCAGCGGAGTAAAAACTGATAATTATGACGCATATATAGAGGAACTCAAAAAGGCGCTGCCAAAGAATTTTTCAGCCAAAGGCGATATTTTTGTTTTCGTTGATGAATGTCATAGAACCCAATCGGGAAAACTGCACAAAGCCATGAAAGAAATTTTGCCAAACAGCGTGTTTATTGGTTTTACCGGAACGCCGCTGCTTAGGGAAGATAAGAAAAAAAGCAAAGAGATTTTTGGGGAATATATTCATACCTATAAATATAATGAAGCAGTAACGGATAATGTAGTGTTGGATTTACGTTACGAGTCGAGAGATATTCCGCAGGAAGTTACCAATCAGGCAAAAATTGATGAATGGTTTGAATCGAAAACACGCGGACTGATGCCGAGAGCAAAAGCAAAACTGAAACAGTTGTGGGGCAATCTGCAAACGCTTTACAGCAGTAAAACCCGCTTGGAAAAAATTGCCTGCGATATAATTTTTGATTTCAATACCAAATCACGGCTCGAAGAAGGCAACGGCAATGCTTTGCTGGTTGCCGACACCATTTATTCCGCCTGCAAATATTATGAGATTTTCACCTCGAAAGGTTTTAGTAAATGTGCTATAATTACCTCTTTCGACAGTTCCCCGCAAGCATTGCGCACTGAAACTTCAAGCGCTGACGAAAATAACGACGCTTGGGAAAAATACGAGGCGTACAAAAAAATGCTGAACGGCCAAAACAGAGAAGATTTTGAAAAAGAAGCAAAACGTAAATTTGTGGAAGAACCTGCCAATATGAAGCTACTTATTGTAGTGAATAAACTTTTGACAGGTTTTGATGCTCCGCCCTGCACTTATCTTTATATTGATAAATCAATGCAAGACCATAGTTTGTTTCAAGCAATTTGCCGCGTAAACCGTCTTGATGACGAAAGTAAGGATTTTGGCTATATTGTGGATTATAAACAACTGTTTGAAAATCTAACCAATGCAGTAAACCAATACGCAGGCGCAAGTAATTTTGACGCCTACGACAAGGAAGATATCGAAGGATTTATCAAGGACAGAATTGAAGAAGCAAAAGCATATTTTGATAAAACGCTCGATGAGATTGAAGCGCTTTGCGAAGGTGTAAAACAGCCCAAAGGACAACTTGAATACAGTCAATATTTTTGCGGTGAAAACGGCGTTGATGTCGGCAAGGATGAGATTTTTGCCCGTATGCGTGAGAAACTGTATAAACTTTCCGCACGGCTCACAAGGGCGTATGCTGAAATCAAACCCGATATGACCGAGGCAGGATATGCACAAGAGAAGCAAACCGAACTCGAAAAGAAGGTAAAATTCTATGTCGATTTAAGAGATTATATTGGCAGAGCAAGCGGTGATTTTATTGATTTTAAAGCATATCAACCCGGAATGCGCTTTTTGATTGATAATTATATTATTGCCGAAGACAGTCAGCCAATCGGCAAATTTGATGATTTCACAGTCCTTGATTTTATTTTAGAACAAGAGAAAAAACTAAAAGACGATAATGATAAATCTTCGCAGGAAGCTGCAGCAGAGGCAATTGAAAACAATATTCGCAAAAAAATCGTTGAAAGGCAAATCGTAAATCCGCTGTATTACGAAAAGATGTCCGCTATTCTGCAACGGCTCATCAGCGACCGGAAAAATGGAGTCATTGCCTACAAAAATTTGCTTGACAAATATTTAGACTTACTCAAAAAAACCGAAAAACCCGAAGAAAACGAGGACTTTCCTTTGTCCGTTCGACACAGCGCTGCAAAGCGGGCATTTTATATGCAATTCGGCGAAAACGATGAATTAGCCAATAAACTTTACAATGCCGTTGTAAATAGCAAGCAAGACGATTTTAGAGGAAACATCGTTAAAATCAGGATAATAAAGAAAGCATTGTACAAGGTATTGCACAATGATAGCGAGGTTGAAAAAGCATACGAATTGGTTAATGTGCAAAGGGAATTTTAATAACAATGAAAACACATGACATTGAAATAGAAATTATTAAAAAGAATATTAAGAATTTGCATCTTTCGGTACTGCCACCCAATGGTTCTGTGCGGATTTCTGCGCCTTTGTCTGTCAGCGATGAAAATATTCGGCTTTTTGCAGCCTCAAAAATAAGTTGGATACGCTCACAACAGAATAAATTTGTCAAACAATTACGCCACAGCGAACGGGAATTTATATCAGGTGAGACCATTTACATTTGGGGTAAACAATATTATTTGCAGGTAGAATACAGTAGTAAAGCCAACAATTTTCTGCTTGACGGCGAAAAAGCGATTTTAACCGTCCGCAAAGAAAGTACGGCAAAACAACGTGAAAATTATGTAAATGAAATTTTTCGGAAATACTTGAAAAACGAAATCATCCATTTGCTTCCTGTTTGGGAACAAAAAACAAAACTGCAATCTAAACAATGGCTCGTCAAATATATGAAAACTCGTTGGGGAACATACAGCGAAACAACAGGAACCATTTCATTCAATCTGCAACTTGTCCACAAACCGGTAGAGTGTCTTGAATATATTATCGTTCATGAACTTGGACACATAATGTATCACAATCACGGTAAGAATTTTATTGCTTATATGGATACATTTCTACCTTATTGGCGTGAAACAAAAAACAAACTTAATGCATTAACTTTAGATTTTATTGATGAGTAAAATAAAATTTACGGTTTAAAAAATTTAATAACTTTGCTATTCAATAAATAATATGTTCCTACCAATAAACATAAAAGATTTAGTTCACGGTCATTCCGTCGAATGGGAACGCTTGGAGTTCAAACGCGGTAGGTAACCTAATTCTATCGGCTTATTTGCCTATCATGCAGCCGTATATCATAAAGGCTATGATTTGTGGCAGCCGATTGAAATTATTATGGATAAAATTACAGTGTTGAGTTATCCGGGCGCAATGCCTCCGGTCGATACACAAATTCTACATCATCAAAAGATTGTTGCTCGTGATTATCGCAACCGTCGTATCGGTGATTTTCTGAAAGAATTGGATTTGACTGAAGGGCGCGGAACCGGTTTCCCGAAAATGAACAAGAAAATGGAAAACAATGGGTCGCCTCAACCGATCATTGAAACGGACGAATTGGGTGTGTATTTTATGGTAACGTTGCCGATAAATCAAAAGTATGTAGATGCCACTAACGATAAAGAAAGTGATATAGTTAGCGATAAAGTTAATGGTTTAATAATTAATTCATTAGATGATATAATTACAATTAGTAACCAAGTTGACGATAAAGCTGACGATATAGTTAACGATAAAGTTAGTGATAAAGTTAAGAC